>ERZ1673752.206-NODE-206-length-109636-cov-8.014054_pt1 | contig 109636 bp, 81 predicted proteins | sample MGYA00580195_ERZ1673752 | MGnify/ENA primary metagenome ERZ1673752 (study PRJEB41218, sample SAMN15661744) | gut metagenome | host: Homo sapiens | place: Canada: London | collected 2015-08-20/2019-03-30 | study: EMG produced TPA metagenomics assembly of... | reverse complement strand
ACCGGGGACCAACATGGGGCACGGGGGTGCAGGGGACGCGCAGACCACGCCACCCTGCAGCCTCGCCGCGCTTGCCCCAGCCCGGATGCCGGGCAATGGCCGTCATCCGACGGCTATTCCACAGAGCGCAAGCGGATCTATTCCCCGCCAGCGTCCCCCCCAAAAACGCCAAAGGGGCCGGTCCTCCCGAAGAAGACCGGCCCCTTTGCAAAATCGGGCTCAGCACGGGCAGCCGATGGTTCCATCAGCTGCCGGCGGCATGACGGCTAAAAGAAGAAGAACCACTGGTCCACGACGGCGAACATGGGCATGGCGAACAGGATGCTGTCCGCACGGTCCAGGATGCCGCCATGGCCGGGCAGCAGGTTGCTGGAGTCCTTCACATGCACCGCGCGCTTGAGGGCGGATTCGAACAGGTCGCCCAGCTGGGCAAAGGCATTGATGGCGATCCCCAGCAGGGCGAAGGCCCACCAGCTGGCGCTGCCCAGGCAGGCGCCGTAGATGGTGCAGAAGATGACGCAGCCCACCAGACTGCCCACCGCGCCTTCGGAGCTCTTGTTGGGGCTCACGCGGGGCCACAGCTTGTGGTGCCCGAAGCGGGTGCCCACGAAATAGGCGGAGGTATCGGAGACGGCCACGGCCGCCAGCACGAAAATGAGCTTGGTGGTGGAAAGATAGGTGGCGGGCAGCAACAGCAGCGGGATGTAGGCCAGACCGGCCATGAAGATGCCGCTGGCGGCAAAGGCGGGCACGCCTTCCTCTTCCACCTCGTTCCAGCGGAACAGGAAGCTCATGGCAGCCAGCACGAAGCCCGCGCCCAGGCAGACCAGGGCGTCCTGCGTGCGGTGGGCCCAGGTCAGCGTCAGCATGCCCCAGCCCAGGGCGATGGCGCAGACGCGGCTGGGGATGCGCTTGTTGCCCCAGAACAGGGAGAAGAACTCCCACAGGCCCAGCGCCGCCACCAGCAGAATGAGGGCAAGCAGCACCCAGCCCCGCAGGACGAGGGCAAGAACGACGATGGCGGCCAGAACGAGGCCGGTGATGGTGCGGCGGATGTCGGTGGCGTGATCAACGGCCATTGATTTGCTCCTGGGTTTTCCCGAATCGGCGCGAGCGTCCGGCGTAGACGGCCAGGGCCTCGTGCAGGGCCTCCACGCCGAAGTCGGGCCAGGGCGTGGGGGTGAAATAGAATTCGCTGTAAGCGCACTGGTAGAGCAGATAATTGCTCAGGCGCTGTTCTCCGCTGGTGCGGATGAGGAAATCGGGGTCGGGCTGTCCGGCGGTGTACAGATGGTCGGCCAGGCTCTGTTCGGTGACGTCCTCGGGGCGCAGGCCCTCGGCCATCATGCCGCGCACGGCGCGCACCAGCTCGGCGCGGCCGCCGTAGTTGAGGGCCAGGTTGAGCACCATGTCCGTATTGGCCGCCGTGCGGCGCAGGCCGTGGCGCAGGGCCGTACGGGCGGCCAGGGGCAGGGCCTCCATGTCGCCCAGGATGTTCAGGCGGATGCCCTCGCGCTCCATGCGGGGCACTTCCTGGCCCAAAAATTCCAGCAGCAGGGAGAACAGGGCCGAGACTTCGGTCTTGGGCCGCGACCAGTTCTCGCTGGAAAAGGTGTACAGGGTCAGGTGGCGGATGCCCAGACGGCGGCATTCGGTCACGATGGTGCGCACGGTCTCGGCACCGGCACGGTGCCCCGCCTCGCGCGGCAGACCGCGGGCCTGGGCCCAGCGGCCGTTGCCGTCCATGATGATGGCCAGGTGTACGGGAAGATGGGTAAGCGTTTCGCTCATGGTACCTCTCTGAACCGGGGACGACAGGCCCGGAAAACATGACCGTGCCGAAAAAAACACGGCCCGGTGCCCCTGGGGCTGGCCGGGCTGCGGAAAACGTCCGGGAGCGGCCCTGCCGCTCCCGGAAGGCGGACACTAGATGTCCATGATTTCCTTTTCTTTGGCCTGGCTGCGCTTGTCGGCATCGGCCACGAACTTGTCGGTCAGCTTCTGCACTTCGGCTTCGGCCTTCTTCTGTTCGTCTTCGGTGATGGTCTTTTCCTTCTCCAGCTTCTTCAGGGAGTCGTTGGCATCACGACGCACGTTGCGCACGGCCACCTTGGCGTCTTCGGTGTACTTGCGGGCCACCTTGACCAGCTCCTTGCGGCGCTCTTCGGTCAGCGGCGGGATGTTGATGCGGATGATGCGGCCGTCATTGACCGGGGTCAGGCCCAGGTCGGACTTGAGGATGGCCTTCTCCACCACGGAGATGCCGCCCTTGTCCCAGGGCTGGATGGTGATGGTGCGGCTGTCGGGCACGGCCACGGAAGCCATCTGGGAGATGGGGGTGGGGGTGCCGTAGTAATCGGCCTTGATACCGTCCACCAGGGCGGTGGTGGCGCGACCGGTGCGCAGTTTCTGGAAGTCGCGTTCCAGAGCGGCCATGGCTTTTTCCATGCGGTCTTCGGTATCCAGCAGGATGGTATCGATATCCATAAAATCTCCTTACAGACTGTAGAGTTCGGAAAGATCGTGACTAGCAGTCGTGGACGATGGTGCCCACCTGCTCGCCCAGGATGGCACGGCGGATGTCGCCGCCCAGCATGCGGCAGACGATGATGGGCACGTTGTTGTCGCGCACCAGGGCAAAGGCCGCGGCGTCCATGACGCCCAGATGACGGGACAGGGTCTCGTCATAGCTCAGGCTGTCGTACTTGACGGCATCGGGGAACTTGGCGGGGTCCTTGTCGTAGATGCCGTCCACCTTGGTGGCCTTGATGATGGCATCGCACTGCAGTTCCATGCCGCGCAGGGCGGCGGTGGTGTCGGTGGTGAAATAGGGGTTGCCGGTACCGGCGGCGCAGATGACCACGCGGCCCTTTTCCAGATGGCGCATGGCGCGGCGACGGATGAAGGGCTCGCAGACTTCCTGCATGTCGATGGCGGACAGCACGCGGGTGGGATAGCCGAATTTTTCCAGCATGTCCTGCACGGCCAGAGCATTGAGCACCGTGGCCAGCATGCCCATGTAGTCGGCGGAGGAACGTTCCATGCCCTTGGCGGAACCGGAAAGGCCGCGGAAGATGTTGCCGCCGCCGATGACCAGGGCAAGTTCCACGCCCATGTCGAGCAATCCGCCGATCTCCTTGCAGATGGTGCCCACGGTTTCGGGGTCGATACCGGTTTTCTGCTCTCCGGCCAGGGCCTCGCCGCTCAGCTTGAGCAGCACGCGCTTGTACTTGAGTTCAGCCATATGTTCCGCCTTGGTTGAAGCCGGCCACGCCGGCTGTTGCTTTCATGGATCGTCCGATACCGAACAGCAGGCATTCGGACGCGCTCTTTTCATCATAGCAAAAAACGTCGCTATCTCAAAGCACTTTTACCATGCCGCCCCCGCAGGACGGCACGGGACGGCCCTTTGCAAGGCGGCCTGTACGACCGGGGCGGGCACGCCGTACGGGCAAGGGACGCCGTATGGCCGGGGCGACATGCGCTCCCGCCCGCCGCCTCCTTCCCTGCCCCGCCGGGACGTCCCTGCCCTTTCCCCGGCCGGGAGGACATGCGGGAAAACACCCCGCGTCGTTCCCCTCCGCGTCGACGGTCATGCCTTTGTCGCCGCCCCTGCGTCGAGCCCGGATGGTGAGGCGTCGCAAACGGACGCCTCGATACGCATACGGACACCGCCGGGGAACGCAACCGGAGCGGGAGCCTATTTGCCTGCCCCCGCCTTTTGCGGTATCGGAAAGAGTCCCGAACCGAAGCCGCGCGCAGACCCGGCAAGGAGTCCCCATGCTCGAATGCAACAACCGTTTTGAAGATCGCGCCTTCCTCCTGCTGCTGGCCGGCGTCTCGCTGGCCTTCCTCTGGATGCTGCGCCCCTTCTTCGATGTCATCTTCTGGGGCATCGTCATCGCCCTGCTCTCCACTCCCGTCTACGATGCCCTGCAACGCCGCAGCATGGGACGCAACCTGGCGGCGCTGACCTGCGTGATCCTGAGCCTGGTGCTCATCATCGTGCCCTGCGCATACATTTTTTATACGTTCATCAACGAGGTGGCCAATCTCTACGGCCGCCTGACGTCCGGCGGACATGACATCCGCGAGACGCTGGAAAAGCTGCGCGAGGTGGCGCCCGGCGTACAGGACTGGCTCACCCGCTACGGCTACGGCCCCGAGGTCATCACCCAGAAACTTTCCGAGCTGGCGGTCAAGGTCAGCGGTCTGGTGGCGCGCAACACCGTGGCCCTGGGCGGCAGTACGGTAAATTTCCTCGTGGACCTCTGCATCATGCTCTATCTGGCCTTCTTCCTGGTGCGCGACGGCAAGCAGCTGCGCGTGCTGCTCATCCGGGCCCTGCCCTTTGGCGACCACCGCGAGGATCTGCTCTTCGCCAAGTTCGCCGAAGTGCTGCGGGCCACGGTCAAGGGCAGCCTGCTGGTGGCCATGGCCCAGGGCGCGCTGGGCGGTCTCATCTTCTGGATACTGGGCATCAAGGCCCCGGTGCTCTGGGGCGTGGTCATGACCCTGCTCTCGCTCATCCCGGTGGTGGGCGCGGGCGTGGTCTGGGCGCCGGTGGCCGGGTACCTGCTGCTCACGGGCGATTATGTGTCCGGCGTGGTGCTGCTGGCCTACGGGGTCTTCGTCATCGGTCTGGCGGACAACATCCTCCGCCCCGTCCTGGTGGGGCGCGATACCAAGCTGCCGGACTTCATGGTCCTGCTCTCCACGCTGGGCGGTTTCTCGCTCTTCGGCATGGACGGCTTCGTGACGGGCCCCATGCTGGCCGTGCTCTTCGTGACGGTCTGGAAGATATTCATGGACGAATTCAAGCCGCCCCTGACGCTGGACGGCAGCGCCCCCGCACAGGATGCGGACGGGGACGGCCCTGCGGCATGACGCAAAAGGCCACCCGCAACGGCGGGTGGCCTTCCATTACCTGCCCCCCGGCAGGTGAAAGATAGGGGACGGGATCCACGGCACCCGTCCCCTGTATGCGACAGCCTCCCACAGCTGCCGCTCCGGCAGCAAGGAAAAGGGGAAAGGAGGAGAACCTGATTCCTTGCTTCCGGTCAATCCTGCTGTCCCGGCGGGGATGTTCCCATCCCCGGCGTCCTGCAGCGGCCCGGGACACACGGGCCGTCCGGCATGCCCTTCCGGGCACCGGCGGCAGACGCCGCCCCGCCGGGACAGCTAATGTTCCAGACGGCGGACCAGCACCTCGTCGATGCGGTTGCCGTCCATCTTCACTATCTTCATCCGCCAGCCCTGGATGCGCACCCGCTCGCCTTCGTGCGGGATATGCCCCAGGGCCTCCAGCAACAGCCCCGCCAGTGTGGCCGAGGAGCTGCGCGGCGGCAGGTGGATGCCCAGCCAGGAGGTCACGGCATCCACGGTCAGGCGGCCGGGCATGAGCCACGAGCCGTCAGGCTGGCGGCAGGCTTCGGGCCCGGCGGGCATGTCGCCCATCTGGCCTGCCAGCACGCTCACCAGATCCGTGGGCGTGATGCAGCCCACCACGCTGCCGTATTCGTCACGCACGAAGGCCAGGGGCGTGGGCTCTTCGCGAAAAGTTTCCAGCATCTCCGTCAGCGAGGCATGCTCGAAGATCGTGGGCGCGGGCCGCAGCAGGGGCCGCACGCTCCAGACACGCCCGCTGCCGTCATCCTGCGGCGCTGCCGTACCGGGACGCTCCGTGCCCGTCACGGGCCCCCGGGGCGTCACGGCCGCCAGATCCCCGGTATGGATCACGCCCAGCACTTCGTCCCTGTCCGGGTCCAGCACCGGCAGCCAGGGCGAGAGGCTCTCGCTGGCAAAACGGCAGGCCGTGGCATAGTCGGCCTCGCTGTCCAGCCAGCGCACCCGGTGGCGCGGGGTCATGATGAAGCGGGCCGTGCGTCCGCTCAGGCGGATCACGCGGGCCACCATGTCGCGCTCTTCCGGCTCGAACAGGGGCTGGGCATCGCTCTCACTGGCCAGGGCCGCGGCATCGCGCCGCGCTTCTTCCTCGCCGGGACGTCCGCCGCCCAGCAGCCCCAGCACCGCCATGGCCATGGATTCACGCATGTCGCGCATGCTGATGCGCTTGCGGCGGTTGCGCAGGGCCACCTGGTTGCAGATCTCCACCAGCACCGAGAAGCAGATGGCCGCGTAGAGGTAGCCCTTGGGGATATGGTACCCCAGACCGTCCATGAGCAGACTCAGGCCGATCATCATCAAAAAGCCCAGACACAGGATGATGACCGTGGGGTGACGCTCCACAAAACTTGTCAGCGGCGCGGCGGCCATGACCATGACCAGCATGGCCACGACGACGGCCAGCATCATCACCGGGATATGGTCCACCATGCCCACCGAGGTGATGATGGAATCCAGGGAGAACACGGCATCCAGCACCAGGATCTGGATGATGACCTGCCAGAAGCCCGAGCGCGTGGGCGCCGAGGAGTATTCGGCCATGCCGCCTTCCAGGCGCTCGTGCAGCTCCATGGTCCCCTTGAGCAGCAAAAAGATGCCGCCGCCCATGAGGATGAAATCTCGCCACGAGAAGGCTTTGCCGAAGATCGTGACCAGAGGCTCGGTCAGACTGACGATCCAGGCGATGGCGGAAAGCAGCACCAGGCGCATGACGAGCGCCAGACCAAGACCGGTGAGGAAAGCCCGGCGGCGCTGTTCCTGCGTATGCAGGCGCGAGGTGAGGATGGAGATGAAAACGAGGTTGTCGATGCCCAGCACGACCTCGAGCACGATCAGGGTGCCCAGCCCGGCCCAGGCCGAGGGATCGGCGATCCACGAGAAATCCCACATGGGAGCTTTCCGCCTCCTTGCGGCAGTGATGCTGAAGTGATGCCCGGCCCTCCCGCTCCGCACGGAGTCCCGGACTGGATGGAGGCAGCATACGCCGGCGTCCGTCAGGAAAGCGTCGGCATGGCCGGGAAAAGGGCCAAAAAAAAGGAGGGGCCGGAGCCCCTCCTGGGATCTTTATGGCGGACAGCTTATTCAGCGGCCAGCTGGATGCGGCTGAAGCCGGCGACCTTGATGTCGCCACCGGCGGCCTTGGCCACTTCGCGCACCACTTCGGTCATGCTCTTCTTGTCGTCGCGGATGTAGGGCTGTTCCATCAGGCAGACTTCCTTCTGGAACTTCTTCACGGCGCCTTCGGCGATCTTTTCCACGATCTGTTCGGGCTTGCCTTCTTCGCGGGCCTTCTGGCGGTACACTTCACGCTCGCGTTCCATGGCGGCGGCGTCCAGGCTGGCACCGTCCAGGGCCATGGGGTTGGTGGCGGCCACCTGCATGGCCACGTTCTTGGCCAGTTCCTGCACTTCAGGCTTGGCGGCGGTAGCGGCGCTGTCGCACACCAGGTCCACCAGCACGCCGATCTTGCGGTTGGCGTGGATGTACTGGCCGATCACTTCGTTGTCTTCACGGGTGTGACGGGTGAAGTTGCCGAGCTGCATGTTTTCGCCCACGGAGGCGATGAGCTGGGTCACGTCTTCGCCCACCAGGCCCTTCAGGGCTTCGGCGTCGGCGGGGTTGCTGTCCAGCACGCTCTGGGCCACCTTGGCGGCCAGGGCTTCGAACTGTTCGCCGCGGGCCACGAAGTCGGTCTCGCACAGCAGGGCGGACATGGCCACGGTCTTGCCGTCAGCGCTCACGGCGGCCATCACCAGGCCTTCGCTGGTGGCACGGCCGGACTTCTTGGCAGCCTTGGCCATACCCTTCTGGCGCAGCCAGTCGACGGCCTTTTCCAGGTCGCCGTCCACTTCCACCAGGGCTTTCTTGCAGTCCATCATGCCGGCGCCGGTCTTTTCGCGCAGTTCCTTCACCATAGCGGCGGAAATAGCCATTGTATTCTCCTGTGTATCCGGCCTGGGCCGGAGCAAGATTCCAAAAAAATCGCGCAGTGCGCAGGGTGGCGGCACAGCCCGAAAGCCGCGCCGCCACCTTTTTGAAGCATGGGGGGGCCGGAGCCTTGCTGCTCCGGTTCCTGCGTCGCCCGCCACGGGGCATCCCCGTCCGGGCGCGGACATCAGCAGGGCCGATGCCCGGGGCAACAGCGTTGCCCGAGGTCAGAAGACCGTACCGGAACTACTCGGCGGCAGCTTCGGTCTCGGCAGCCTTCTGCATGGCTTCTTCGGCGTTGGCTTCCACGGCGGCGCCGTCCTTCATCTGGGCTTCGCCTTCCTGGCAGGCTTCGGAGAAAGCCGTCACGAACAGCTTGATGGCGCGGATGGCGTCATCGTTGCCGGGGATGATGTAGTCGATGACATCGGGGTCGCAGTTGGTGTCGGTCACGGCCACGATCGGGATGCCCAGCTTGCGGCATTCCTTCACGGCGATGTCTTCGCGATGGGGGTCGATGATGAAAGCCAGCTGGGGCAGGCGATCCATGTTCTTGATACCGCCCAGGGTCTGTTCCAGCTTCTGCATTTCGCGTTCCAGCAGCAGGATTTCCTTCTTCTGGTAACGGTTGATGCTGCCGTCGGCGAACATGCCTTCCAGCTTCTTCAGGCGTTCCACGCTCTTCTGGATGGTGACGAAGTTGGTCAGGGTGCCGCCCATCCAGCGGTTGGTCACGTAGTACTGGTTGGCCTTGGTGGCTTCGGTGGCCACGGCTTCCTGGGCCTGGCGCTTGGTACCGATGAACAGCACCTTGCCGCCGTTGGCCACGGTGTCGACCACCTTGTCATAGGCCACGCGGAACAGCTTCACGGTCTGCTGCAGGTCGATGATATGGATGCCGTTGCGGGCGCCGAAGATGTAAGGACGCATCTTGGGGTTCCAACGACGGGTCTGGTGACCGAAATGCACGCCGGTTTCCAGCATCTGCTTCATGCTGACGTAAGCCATTTTTCAATCCTCCAAAAGGGTTGTGATCTTCCACACCGGCCCAGACCCTGCAACCCGGCCTGCCGCCGCCCCCGGCCCCATGACCGGAAGACAACGAAAAATGCGCCGTAGCGCATTGCCGGGCACCCCGGGCCGCTGCCGGAGTGTGCTTCGATGAACGAGCTTCCATAGACCAAAAGCCCGCAAATGGCAAGCCCCGACGGCAACAAGGCGCTTCTTTACCCGCCGGCGGAGCCGTCTTCCCGCCGCAGCCGTCCCGTTGCGGACCTATGGCAGGGCCGAAGGAGCGGCGCCCGCCGTCCCTGTTCCATTCCCGTGGCAGACAGCGCACCCCCGCGAAGCCCCGCTGCGATCACCGCCGGGCCCCTGCCGCAGGGCTGTCATGAGGCGAGGCACCGCGATACGTCCCCTGCCGCGACGCACGCCCGTCTTTTCCCGGGCGACCGGCGAAGACCGGCAGCCGTCGTGCCCGGCACAGCGGCAAAGGCTCTTTGCAGCGGTTCTGCCCGGAAGCTCCGGCAGTCGGCATTTTTCCTGGCGCGTCCTCCCATGTGCCGTCTGATGCGTCCGAACACTCCGGCCCATTGCCAAAAAGAAAGGCTCCCCAAAGCGGGGAGCCTGACCGGGGAAGACTGCGGCGTTGCCTGCCGGCGCTTGAAGGCGACATGGCAGGGGCTGCTGCCGTTCCGTGGCCGTACCGGTAACGGAGCCGTGACGCGGCACGTGGCCGGGTCCGATGTTCTCCGCTAGCGGGAAATTTTCCGGGATCACCGGCAGCCCCTCAAGGGGGGGCGGGGCTGCCGGGGGGGGTATCAGGAGGAGGAAGGTCGGTATGTTCCCGGCCGGCTCCGAAGGAGGGACGAGCCGGCCGGGGAGGGACTTTTTCAGGAGGAAGGAGGTTGCTGTTTTCAGTCCCGGCCGGTCCTGGGGGGGGACAGGCCGACCGGGGGAAGGAGGTCTCAGAAGAAGCGGAGGATGTTCGTTTCAGGTTCGAAGGAGGTCCGTCAGGCTGTCCACGCTACCGCGGTCTGTCGCGGGCCGAGGCAGCAAAGAGGCCATGCGGCTGCCGCGGTAGCGCGGACGGTAAGAAATTTGTGGTGTTCCATGACGGACCTCCAAAAAGGAAGAAGATGGTATGGCATGTATATCTGTTCGGCGCTGTCCCCGTAGTGGTGGCGGGCCGGAGGGCCCGTCCCGGACGATGCCGTTGTTGTACGGGATACAGCAATCGCCGTGCCAAAGTATATTTTCACAATAAAAACAATAGATTACAAAATAAGGTTTAAAAAAGGCGTTTCCCTAGCCCCGGCACCTGTACAGAAATTGAACACTTTTTCCCGCCATTCCGGCAGGTTGTAAAAAAATTGGACGCTTTGCCCCGCAACAGGCGGCCCATGTGCTTTTTTTATACAGTCCGCGGCCGCCGTTCCGGCAAAGGGTCCTGCGCCGGGGCGCCAGCACGCTCTTTGCAAAGCGGCATGCTCCATAGTATAGCCGAACCATATGAATCTTACCAACGAACCTTCCCTGAAAGGATCCCTCATGAACAGTCATGGTTTCGAACTCGTCACCGAGCGCCGCCTGCACGAAGTGGGCGGTACGGCCCGGCTCTGGAAACACGGCGTCACCGGCGCGCAGCTGCTCTCCGTCAGCAATACCGACGAGAACAAGTGCTTCGGCGTGAGCTTCCGCACCCCGCCCACGGACTCCACGGGCGTGGCCCACATCCTGGAACATTCCGTGCTCTGCGGCTCGGACAAATATCCGGTCAAGGAACCCTTCGTGGAGCTGCTCAAGGGCTCGCTCCAGACCTTCCTCAACGCCTTCACCTTCCCGGACAAGACCTGCTATCCCGTGGCCAGCGCCAACCTGCAGGACTTCTACAACCTCATCGACGTCTACATCGACGCCGTCTTCCATCCCCGCATCAGCGAGGACATCTTCCGTCAGGAAGGCTGGCACGTGGAGGCCGAGGACACCAAGGGCCCCTGGACCTACAAGGGCGTGGTCTACAATGAGATGAAGGGCGCCTATTCCTCGCCCGATTCCGTGCTGGCCGAACAGAGCCAGCAGGCCATCTTCCCGGACATGCTCTACAGCCTGGACTCCGGCGGCAACCCGGAAGTCATCCCGGACCTGACCTACGAGGCCTTCCGCGATTTCCACAGCCGCTACTACCATCCCTCCAACGCGCGTTTCTTCTTCTGGGGCGATGACCCGGAAGAAAAGCGTCTGGAGATCGTGGCCGAGGCCCTGCAGGGCTATACCGCCCGTGCGGTGGACTCCGCCGTGCCCCTGCAGCCCCGCCGCGACACGCCCCGGCAGGTGGAAGTGCCCTACGCCGCCACCGACGGCCAGAAAACGGCCCTGTTCACGGTCAACTGGCTGCTGGGCGAACGCGGCGACGTGCATCAGGCCCTGCTCATGGAGATGCTGGAGCACATCCTCGAAGGCCTGCCGGGCTCTCCCCTGCGCAAGGCCCTCATCAGCTCCGGCCTGGGCGAGGACACCACCGGCTGCGGCCTGGAGACCGACCTGCGCCAGATGTACTACTCCACCGGTCTCAAGGGCGTGGACCCGCGCAAGGTGCAGGACGCCGAGATGCTCATCTTCGAGACCCTCGCCGACCTTGCCGAGGACGGCATCGACCCCGCCGCCGTGGAAGCCGCCGTCAACAGCGTGGAATTCTCCTACCGCGAGAACAATTCCGGCCGCTTCCCGCGCGGCCTCTCGGCCATGATCCAGGCCCTGTCCACCTGGCTCTACGACGGCGACCCGCTGGCCCCGCTGGCCTGGGAAGGCCCGCTGGCCGACATCAAGGCCCGTCTGGCCGCCGGGGAGAAGGTCTTCGAGAACGCCATCCGCGACCACTTCCTCAACAACGAACACCGCGCCACCGTGGTGCTGCTGCCTGACGCCCGGCTGGCCAAGGCCCGTGAGGACCGCGAGGCCGCCCGCCTGGCCGCCGTGTACGAGGCCTGCTCCGACGCCGAGCGGCAGGAGCTGGTGGAGGCCACCAGCCGTCTGCAGGCCGCCCAGTCCGCTCCGGACAGCCCCGAGGCCCTGGCCACCATCCCCAGCCTGGGCATGGATGCCCTGCCTCTGCGCAACACGCCCGTGCCCTGCGTGCGGGAGGCCCTGAGCGGCGGCCAGACCTGGCTGGCCCACGACCTGCCCACCAGCGGCATCGCCTATACGGCCCTGCTCCTGCCCCTGAACGCCGTCCCGGCCCGTCTGGAGCCCCTGCTGCCCCTCTTTGCCCGCAGCCTCACCGAAGTGGGCACCGCCCGCCGCGACTTCAGCGAACTGGGCGCGCGCATGGCCGCCAAGACCGGCGGTGTGGGCGCCGATCCCCTGCTGGCCACCACCCGCGGGGAACGCGGCCTGGTCAAATACCTGAGCGTGGCCGGCAAGGCCGTCTACGACAAGGTGCCCGACCTGTTCGACATCTTCCGCGAGATCCTGCTGGAGCCCCTGACCGACCGCGCCGTGCGTCTGGAGCGCCTGCGCCAGATGCTGCTGGAAGACAAGGCCCGTCTGGAACACGGCCTGGTGGCGGCCGGTCATTCGGCCGTGGGTTCCCGCCTGCGCGCCCACTTCACGCCCTCCGGCCTGCTGGCCGAACGCCTGTCGGGCATCAGCCAGCTCATGGCCGTGCGCGAGCACCTGCAGCGTCTGGACAGCGATCCCGACAGCCTGCTGGCCGATCTGGACGAGCTGCGCCGCCTCATCGTGGCCAGCCCCGACGTGCTGGTGGACTGCACGGCCGAGACCGCCGGTCTGGATGCCGTGCAGCGGCAAGCCGCCGACCTGCTGGCCGCCCTGCCCGCCGGCCGTGACGCGGCCCTGGTGCTGCCGCCCTTCAGCGACGGTCTGCCCGCCGCCGAGGCCTTCCTGGCCCCGGCCCAGATCAACTATGTGGGCAAGGCGGCCAACCTCTACGACCTGGGCTACACCTACCACGGCTCGGCCAGCGTCATCCTGCGTTACATGCGCATGGGCTATCTGTGGGAGCGCGTGCGCGTGCGCGGCGGTGCCTACGGCGCCTTCTGCATGCTGGACCGCATGGGCGGCACCCTGGTCTGCGCCTCGTACCGCGATCCCAACGTGGACGACACCCTGACCGCCTATGACCAGATGGCCGACTACCTGCGCTCCTTCCGTCCCGACAAGGAGCAGCTCACCAGCGCCATCGTGGGCGCCATCGGCGACCTGGACAGCTACCTGCTGCCCGACGCCCGCGGTGCGCAGGGCCTGGCCCGCCATCTGGCCGGGGACGACGAGGAAGCCCGCCAGCAGATGCGTGACGAGATCCTCGGCACCACGGCCCAGCACTTCCGCGACTTCGCCGACGTGCTGGCCGAAGCCGCCGGCCACGGCGTGACCTGCGTACTGGGCGGTGCCCAGACCCGCGCCGCCGCCGAGGCCCACGGCTGGCAGACGCAGGAACTGCTCTAGTCCCGGCCCTGAGGCCTGGATGCGTACATGACCATCCGGGGAAGGGGGATAGCTTGCGCCGCGGCGAAGGCTTTCCCCTTCCCCTTTTCCGTTCCTCCCGCCCGAGCCCACCGGCCCGGCAGCTCCACCGGGGCGGACACGGCAAGGGCGCTGCCTCTCCGGCATCCCGGCCCGCAGGGACAGGGTCCGGTACGCCCCTCGCGATCCATGCCGCCGTGGACGGAGCCGGGACGGCCCCTGACGCAGGACACGGCCTGTGGCACGGGAGGCCCTCAGCTCTCCCGCCCGTAGCGGCAGCAATGCCTGGTATTGCCTTTTCCCTCTGGAATACCTACCTTTTCAGGAAACCGTCAGGCAGGGCCCCGCACGGGCTTTGCTGCCCGGATGCCGTCTTACCGCGCTGCAGCCGGCCTGCTGCCGGTCCGGGATGCCTTCGATCTGCCGCATCCCCGGACGCCATGGCTTCAGGCAACGGCCATCCCTGCCCGTATCCGGGAGCCCTTCCCCCAAGGCGTTCCCCTTCCCTGCTCCCAAGGAGGCTCCATGAAGCAGACCCCCGGCCCCGTCATCGGCGCTCCTTCTTTTGTCATGCCCGCCAATGTGGCCGACAATGCCCGCTTTCTGGCCGGGCGCGTCGATGAAGTGGCCCTGTGCCTTTTTGAGGCCCGTTCCTGCCTTGCCTATGACGACGAAGACCTGCCCCCCGCGCTGGCGGACCTGCCCCTGAGCTGGCATGTCCACCTGCCCGTGGATCTGCCCTGGCCGCGCAAGAAGGACGCCGAAGCCGTGCGCGTGGCCGTGGAGCTGGCCCTGCGCGTCTTTGACCGGGTGGCCTGGCTCAAGCCCTGGGGCGCCGTGCTCCATGCCCCCAAGGGCAGCCCCGTGCTGCAGCGTTTCATCCTGCGTCAGGCCGCCGCCTGCTGGCAGCGCCGCAGCAAGATCCCCCTGCTGCTGGAGAACACCGACATCTGCGACATCGCCGGCCTGGGGCGCGGCTTTCCGGCCGATCACGGCCTGGGCTTCTGTCTGGACGTCGGCCACCTCATGGGCTATGCTCAAAACGCACTTTGGGCATCTCCCCTGCCCGAGACAGCGGCCCTGGTCCACTGGAGCGCCCCCGGCACCCAGGACCAGCATCTGGCGCTGCACCGGTTCACGGCAGCCCAGCAGCATCTGGCACGGCAACTGGCCGGCCGTCTGCCCGGGAACTGCCGTCATCTGCTGGAGATCTTCCGCTGGCAGGGGGTGGAGGAATCCCTGCCCCTCCTGCGCGACCTGCTGGCCAGCCAGCCGGATACCGTGTCCCCCGGCTGCCCGCACGGCCCCAACAACGCCAAAACAGCGGAGTAAAGCGGTCATGACCAATCCCTATGTAGCGCAGATGCGACAGTGGCGGCAGACACTGACCAAGGATCAGCGCTGGGCCATCCTCATCTCGGCGGACCCGGACGCCCTGGCCTCGGCGCTGGCGCTCAAGCGCATCATGGCGCATCGTGTGCGCGGTGTGGACATCTTCCGCATCAACGAAGTCACCCGGCCCGACAACCTGGCCATGATCCGCTACCTGCGCATCCCGGCCAAGCTCTGGCAGCCCGAAAAGGCCGATCTCTACACCAATTTCGCCATGGTGGACTCCCAGCCCCACCACAACCCGGCGTTCCAGGGCATCACCTTCGACCTCATCATCGACCATCATCCCCTCACGGCAGGCCAGCTGCCGCAGGCGCCCTTCTGCGACATCCGCCCCGGTTTCGGTGCCACCAGCACCATGATGACCCGCTACCTGCAGGGCCTGCGCATCAAGCCCGGGCCGCTGCTCTCCACGGCGCTGCTCTACGGCATCCGCACGGATACCGCCACCTTCGAGCGTTCCGGCGGCGAGGACGACCTGCGCGCCTACCAGTGGCTCATCAAGCATGCCGACGCCACCCTGCTGCGCCGCATCATCCGCAGCGAGTACCTGCGCGCCTGGCTGCCTCTTTTCTCCCGCGCGTTCCGCTCCCTGCGCGACTGCCGGGGCGGGGCCATGGTCTGGCTCAACGAGGTGGACAGCGCCGACCTGCTGGTGGCCGTGGCCGACTTCTTCACCCGTGTGCACGGCCTCAAGTGGATCGCCGTCTGCGGCGTGGTGGAAAAGACCGTGGTGGTCATCTTCCGCGGTGACGGCAGCCGCGACATCGGCCGTCTGGCCGACGCCTGCTTCTACGACGTGGGCTCCGCCGGCGGCCACCGCAACCTGGGCCGCGCGGAATTCCCCCTTGCCGCCATCCCGGCGGGCACCAAGCCTGCGGATTTCATCTTCCAGCGTCTGCACAGCCGCAAGCTGCGCCCGGTCACGGCCAGCGCCGCGCCCCTGGCCGAGAACGCCGGACAGCAGGCCGTGCACAGCGAAACGCTAGAGCCCGCTCCCGTCCAGGCCCTGGCCCACGGGGCGTAAGACGCACGACAATCAGGCAGAAAGGGCAGATGACGTTCGCGTCAGCTGCCCTTTTTTTCTGCGGCAGTGGTGCCTCCGCAGGGAGCGGCGTACCGCCGTTGCGAGCGCTGCCGGTGTTCCCCTATGCAGGAAACCAATTTTTTAATTTAATAAAAACAATAAGATACAAAATCTCCTCCCGCTATTTTCCGGCGGGAAGCATTTTTTTCACGAGCGACTCTTGACAAGCCCCGGGCTGCGGCGTAGCGTTCGTGGAAACTGTTGGAGTTTTGAAGATGTCCCGTTTCGTTCCTGCCACCTCCTGCTACGCTGCTACCGGCTTTTGCTTTAGCTGGTTTTATTTTGCGTACTTTAGCGGAGCCTGTGGTCAGGAGCTTTGCTGACATCTTCTGTCAGAGAGTTTCGGGGCCGCAGGCATATAGCCGGCGGCCCTTTTTTTGTATCCAGCGCCGCCGGAACGGCTCCATTCCACAAGGAGAGATCCCATGTACCTTGGCAAACAGGTTCGTCTGGAACGCATCATCAATCGTGAAACCGGCCGCACTATCATCGTTCCCATGGACCACGGCGTGACCATCGGTGCCGTCGACGGCCTCATCGACATGCGCGAGACCGTCAACGACATGGCCGTGGGCGGCGCTGACGCCGTGCTCATGCACAAGGGCCTGGTCCGCTGCTCGCACCGCAACGCCGGCAAGGACGTAGGCCTCATCGTCCACCTGTCCGCCTCCACCATGCTCTCTCCCCAGGGCAACACCAAGACCCTGGTGGGCACCGTGGAAGAAGGCATCAAGCACGGCGCCGACTGCGTCTCCGTGCATGTGAACCTGGGCGATCCCAACGAGCGCCTGATGCTGGCCGACCTGGGCCGCGTGGCCGCCGCCTGTGACGACTGGCACATGCCCCTGCTGGCCATGATGTACGCCCGTGGCCCGGCCATCAAGAACGGCTTCGCTCCCGACGTGGTGGCCCACTGTGCCCGCGTGGGCGTGGAACTGGGCGCGGACATCGTCAAGGTGCCCTACACCGGCGACATGGAAAGCTTCTCCGACGTGGTCTCCTCCTGCTGCGTGCCCGTGGTCATCGCCGGCGGCGAACGCATGGATTCCACCCGCGACGTGCTCCAGATGGTGCACGATGCCATCAAGGCCGGCGGCGCGGGCATCTCCATGGGCCGCAACGTGTTCCAGCATCCCAACCGCATCCAGCTCGTGCGTGCCCTGCGCGCCATCGTGCATGAGAACGCCACGGTGGAAGAAGCCCTGGCCATCGTGGGAGAATAGCATGGCCCGCATCTACTACCGTTGCGAACCGTTCAGCAAGGCCGACGTGACCCTGGCCCTGGAATCCGGTGTGGACGGGGTCATCGTGCCCCGCGCCCAGGTGGAGAAGGTGGCCGCCCTTTCCCGCTGCACCGTCTGGGCCTGCGAGGACGTGGCCAGCGTGCCGCTGAACGTCAAGGCCGACGAGGAGGCCCTGGTGGCCCGCCTCAAGGCCGGTGAGACCGCCTGCCTGGCCCGCGGCTGGGAGATCATCCCCGTGGAGAACCTGCTGGCCCAGGCCGACAACGTGCTGGCCGAGGCGGGCAGCCTGGAAGAGGCCCGTCTGGCCGCCGGCATCCTGGAACGCGGCGTGGACGGCATCGTGGTCCTGCCCGAGGCCCTGGCCGAACTCAAGGCCATCGTGGCCCAGTGCAAGATCTCGCAGGGACGCGAGGAATTGCAGAAAGCCGTCATCACCCGCGTGGAACCCGTGGGCCTGGGGCACCGCGTCTGCGCCGATACCCTTTCGCTGCTCAAGCGCGGCCAGGGCATGCTGGTGGGCAATTCCAGCGCCTTCACCTTCCTTGTCCATGCCGAGACCGAACACAACGAATATGTGGCCGCCCGTCCCTTCAGGGTCAATGCCGGGGCCGTGCATGCCTATGCCCGCCTGCCCCATGACAAGACCTGCTACCTGGGCGAACTGGCCGCAGGGCAGGAAGTGCTCATCGTGGGCGCCGACGGCCAGACCAGCGTGGCCACGGTGGGCCGGGTCAAGATCGAAGTGCGCCCCATGCTGCTGGTGGAAGCCGAGGCCGAGACCCCCGAAGGCCCCAAGCGCGGCGCCGTGTTCCTGCAGAATGCCGAGACCATCCGCCTGACCGCCCCTGACGGCACGCCCCTGAGCGTGGTCAGCCTCAAGCCCGGCGATACGGTGCTCTGCCGTCTGGATCAGGCAGGCCGCCACTTCGGCATGCGCATCCAGGAAGAGATCCGCGAGGTGTAGCATGGCCGACGCACATTCCCCCTCCGACGCCCCCCAGCGCCTGACCGCCATCCGCGGCGAGATCGACAGCGTGGACCAGGAACTGCTGGCCCTGTTCAACCGACGCGCCGCCCTGAGCCTGGAAGTGGGCCGCATCAAGGCCGGTGACCCCGGCATCGTGTTCAAGCCCCTGCGCGAACGCGAAGTGCTGGACGGCCTGGCCCGCAAGAACGACGGCCCCCTGCCCGAAGAGCACCTGCGCGCCATCTGGCGCGAGATCTTCTCCTCGTCGCGCGCCCTGCAGCGCCCGCAGAACGTGGCCTATCTGGGCCCGGAAGGCACCTTCTCCTATTTTGCCGGTGTGGAGTATCTGGGCCATGCCGCCAGCTTCCACCCCTGCAACGACCTGCCGCAGGTCTTCGCCGACGTGCACTCCGGCCGCTGCGAGCTGGGCGTTGTGCCGCTGGAGAATTCCCTGCAGGGCACCGTGGGCGTCAGCTTCGACCTGTTCCTCAAGTATGACGTGCATATCCAGGCCGAGCTCTTCTCGCCCATCTCGCACTGTCTGCTGAGCCACGCCGCCAGCCTGGCCGAGATCACCACGGTCTACTCGCACCCGCAGCCCCTGGCCCAGTGCGGCGGCTGGCTGCGCAGCCATCTGCCCCAGGCCGGTCTCATCCCCGTGGAGTCCACCGCCGCCGCGGCCCGCATGGCCGCCGCCAATCCGCAGTCCGCGGCCATCGGCAACGGCAAGCTGGCCGACATGACCGGCCTTTCCATCCTGGCCCGCCGCATCGAGGACGAGCCCGGCAACTGGACGCGCTTCGTCATCATCGGCCCCAAGCCCGTGGGCCAGCTGGACAAGCTGCCGCGCACCGCGCCCGTGCCCGGCCATACCGGCGCGGACAAGACCTCCATGCTCTTCACCCTGCCGGACAAGTCCGGTGCGCTCTCCGGCGTGCTCTCCCTGCTGGCCGAGCACAAGATCAACATGCGCAAGCTGGAGTCCCGCCCCCTGCGCGGCCAGTGCTGGAAGTACGTCTTCTTCACGGACGTGGAATGCGACCTGACCGCCCCCCAGTATGAGGATCTGCTCCGGAAGCTGGCCGAGACCTGCACCAGCTTCCGCATCCTGGGCAGCTACGCTACCGGCCCGCAGCTGGACCGCATCGGCCTGGACGACGTGGAGGACAGCCATGCCTAGTCCCGATACCGCCTGCGTGCGGGCCCCGGCCTCCAAATCCATCTCGCACCGCTACTGCATCGGCGCGGCCCTGGCCCACGGCACGTCCGAGCTGCACCATGTGCTGGACAGCCGCGACCTGGAATGCACCCGCGCCATCCTCTGCGCCGCCGGTGCCCGTATGGAAGCCCTGCCCGGCGAGGATGGCGGCTGGCGCGTCACCGGCATGGACGGCCGTCCCCGGGGCGGCACGGACACGCCCCTGAGCTGCGACGTGCACGAATCCGGCACCACCTGCCGCCTGCTGACCGCCGTGCTGGCCGCCGGTCACGGCCTGTTCCGCATCCACGGCGCGCCGCGCATGCACGAGCGGCCCATCGACGAGCTGACCCGCGCCCTGGAGGCCCTGGGCACGGACGTGCGCTTCGAGCAGCGTCCCGACTGTCCGCCCCTGCTGCTGCGGGCCGCGGGCCTCGATCCCGCCCGCAACGGCGGCCGCGTGCGCCTGGGCATGGATGCCTCCAGCCAGTATTTCTCCGGCCTGCTGCTGGCAGCGCCGCTGGCCCCGGCTCCCCTCTGTGTGGAACTGGGCGGGCAAAAGGCCGTGTCCTGGCCCTATGTGGGCCTGACCCTGCATTGCCTGGAAGATTTCGGCATCCGCTTCAGCGTGGAGACCCGCGAGCCCGACGGCCCGTGGCAGCTCCTGCCCGACGGCGGCTGGCGCGCCCTGCGCACCGCCCGCCCCGACGGCCTGCGCATCACCGTGCAGCCCGGCACCTACCGTGCGGGCAGCTATCAGGTGGAAGGCGACTGGTCCGGGGCCTCCTACCTGCTGGCCGCCGGTGCCCTGGGCAGCCGCCCCGTGCGTGTGGACGGCCTGAGGGCCGATTCCCTGCAGGGCGACCGCGCCATGCTGGACATCCTGCGCGCCATGGGCGCCCGCGCCGAGGTGGAGGGCACGTCCATCACCGTGCATCCTTCGGCCCTGCACGGCGTGGACGTGGACATGGGCCACTGCCCGGATCTGGTGCCCACGGTGGCCGTGCTGGCCGCCTTTGCCCAGGGCCCCACCCGGGTGCGCAACGTGGCTCATCTGCGCATCAAGGAATCCGACCGCATTACCGCCCCGGCCACCGAGCTGGCCCGTCTGGGCGTGCGTGTGGACGAACATGACGACGGCCTGACCGTCCACGGTACGGGCCCCGACGGCCCGGTCTGGGACGAGGCCGCGCGCTTCTCGGCCCACAACGACCACCGCATCGCCATGTCCCTGGCCCTGCTGGGCCTGCCCCACGGCAAGCGCATGGACGCCCTGCTGGACGATCCGCTGGTGGTGCGCAAGTCCTTCCCCACCTTCTGGAAGGTCTGGGAGCGGCTGCTGTGAGCCCGGACAGCTCGACGACGCCCAGGGCGGACGGAGACGGCACCGGCCCCGTGCCCGCGAAAGCCGCGGCCTCCCTGCGGGGACGCGCCGTGCTCGTCGTGGGCTGCCGGGGCCGCATGGGCGCCATGCTCTGCCGCCGCGGCAAGGCCGCCGGTCTGGACATGCGGGGCGTGGACGTGCCCCTGACGGACGCGGTGCTGGCCCCGGCCTGCAAGGATGCGGCCCTGGCGCTGCTCTGCGTGCCCGCGGCCGTCTTTGCCGACGTGGCCGCCACGGTCTGCGCCCATCTGCCCGCCACGGCCATCCTGGCCGACATCACGTCGGTGAAGGTGCGCCCCCTGCAGCAGATGGAAGCCATCTGGCCCGGCCCGGTGGTGGGCACGCACCCGCTCTTCGGCCCGGCCACGCCCGACGAGGACGGCCTGCCCGTGACCGTCACGCCCGGCCGCACGGCCCGCGAGGAAGACACGGCCCTGGTGGAGGCCTTTTTCCGGGCCCTGGGGTGCAGCACCTTCCGGGCCACGGCCGACGAGCACGACCGCGCCATGGCCCGCGTCCAGAACATGAACTTCATCACCAACCTGGCCTACTTTGCCCTGCTGGCAGGGCAGGAAGACCTGTTGCCCTATATCACCCCCTCCTTCCGCCGCCGCCTGCACGCGGCAGAGAAGATGCTCACCGAGGACGGCACCATGTTCACCGGCCTCTTCGAGGCCAATCCGTACAGCCACGAGGCCGTGCGCCAGTATCGCAAGATGCTCAACGTGGCCGCTGCCGGTGATATCGAACTGCTCTGCCGCCGCGCGCAGTGGTGGTGGAAAAAATGACAGCGGGGAAGGGAGCGCCCTGGACAAGCGCTTTCCTTCCCCTTTTTCCTGCTTTGTCCGGCGGTGACCTGTGACCGCCCTCCTCCGGCCACGCCCATAGCGGCGGAGCGATCCGCCCAAGCGCCATCAGCTTCTGCTCCACCATCCCATCCCTCGCCCTCCCCCATGGCGGCGTCATGCCGCTCCCGGCGACCCCGAAAAATCGTTGCCGGCGCAACCTTGACCGCCGCGACCCTGTTGCCGCATCATGGTCCCCTCTCTTGCAACCCATGGAGGACCCATGACGACCTTCCTGCTCCTCATCGCCTGCGGCATCGTGGGCGGCCTGCTGTTCTTCTTCCTGCATATCCCCGGCGGTGCCATGCTGGGGGCCGTAGTGGCCGTGCTGGCCGTCAAGATGCTGGGACATGTGGAGACCGATACGCCCCATCTGTTCCAGCTGGGGGCCCAGATCGCCATCGGCGTCATGGTCGGCAACATGATGACCGGCGGCACCCTGCTGGAGATCCGCGCCATGGCCCCCCTGATGTTCGGCTCCACGGCCCTGCTCGTCGTGGCCGGTGCCCTGGGGGCCTGGTTCATCTGCCGCTCGGCCGGGCTGGACGCGGGCAGCGCCATCCTGGCCACCAGCCCCGGCGGCCTGCAGGCCGTGGTGGGCATGGCCTCCGACCTGGGCACCAACGCCCCTGCCGTGCTGGCCTTCCATCTGGTGCGCCTGTACACCGTCCTGCTGCTGGCGCCGTTCCTGGGCTGGCTGCTGCACCGTCTGCTGCCGCACAGCTGATACCGGCCATAAAAAAACGGCCGGGGAGGGAGCGTCCCCTCCCGGGCCGGATAGCCACAGTCCTGCGGCAACGGCGGGCCACATATCATCAAAACAGTGCGGACACATCCCCGCCGCTCCCTTACCGGATGCCATAAAAAAAGCTCCGGCTGCTGCCGGAGCCATGATGCCTCAGTGTGTCCTCGCCCGCATACCGTCGGGGACCGGACAGAGGATGCCTTTCCCGAAAAACTACAGCGAAAAACGCAGGCGCGGCAACGGGCCGTCCAGATAGTCCAGGGCCTGCGCCAGCACGGCGGGCCGGGTGGCGATGTCGTCCGGCCGCAGGGGCAAGGTGTCGAAACGAAAGCCGAAGGAGCGCGCGTAGCGGGCCACGTCAGCGAGCCCCGCCCCCACATCGGCCTTGTCGTGGGCATCGGAGGCCAGACAGACGTCCACGCCGAAGTCGGCGGCCAGGCGCATGATGGCCGGGCAGGGATAGGGCTCGGCAAAGGGCTGGCGCAACCCGGCCGACGAGACTTCCATGATGACCCCGTTATCGGCCATGGCCTGCACGGCGCCGGCCACTACGTCCAGACTGCCCTCTTCGCGCAGCCACGCATGGAACAGATCATAGGAGGCCCGCTTGATGAAGTCGGGATGCGAGGCCACGTTCACCAGCCCGCTGGCCGCCATGCGCGCCATCTCTTCATAATATTCCCGGTAGCGGGCATAGGCGGCCTCCCGGCCGTCGGTCCAGGTGTTGGGACGCGCCACCGGGAAGAGCCCCACATAATGCAGGGAGCCGATCACATAGCTGAACGGCCAGCAGGAAAGGAAACGGCACATATGCCTGGGGTAGTCGGGCAGCCAGTCCAGCTCCACCCCCAGCAGGGGCAGCGGTCGGTCTTCCCGCTCCAGCTCCCGTTGCCGCAAGGCCTGCACATCCTGGACGAACTGGCGGAAATTGCCGGGGAACGCCGCTACATACAGCTTGCAGGCATATTCCTCCGGCAGGGGGGAATGCTCGCTCAGGCCGAAGAGGTCCAGCCCGGCCGCGGCGGCGCCCTCGTACATCTCGGCGGCGCTGTGGTGCCCGTGGGACGTGTTGGTATGGGTATGCAGGTCTGCCAGCATCGTGATACCTCCGGCGGACACCTTATGCCGGAGCGCGGCAGGACTCAAGCGCGATCCGCAGGAGATTCCAGGGCCGCCAGCAGGGCCTGCGGCCTTCTGATGACGATGCCCCGGCCGCGGATGTCGATGAGGCCCTCGTCCTGCAGCTGGTGCAGGGTCTCGCTGACCGTGGGCTGCGTGGAACAGACCATGGCCGCCATCTGGCCCTGGGAAAGGCTTACCGGCAGGGCCAGCGGCTGTTCCCAGGCGGCCGGGTCGCGCAGGCTCTCGTGCGCCAGCGAGAGCAGCAGACGGCCGACCCTGTGGCGGACATCGCAGGTCTGGGCGCTGAGGCTGTCGCCCAGATAGCGCAGACGGCTGCCCATGACGGTGATGACCCGCCGTGCCAGGGCGTAATTGCGGGACAGCAGATCGTCGAACGCCTGCCTGTCCAGCCGGAAGATGACGGAAGCGGCCAGGGCCTGGGCATTGACCTTGCGGGGCAGGTCCTGCAGGACCTCCGACAGGCCGAAGATCTCGCCCGCGGTGCGCAGGAAAAAAGTGGATTCCTTTCCGGCCTCGGTCACGCAAAAGATGCGCAGCAGCCCGGACGCCACATAAAAGCAGGCCCCGCCCGCGTCGCCTTCAAAAAAAACGATGTCGTTCTTTTTCAGTTCGATGCGCTGGGCACTGCGCAGGAAGTGTTCCTTGCACTCTTCTATGCCGTCGAAGAAATCCCCTTTTTCCAGATGCCAGAAACTGCGCATGCCGCCTCCCGTGCACCAGGCCCGTGAAGAGGCGTTCCCTGTCTGCCGTACAGACGCCGGAACCGGTGCGCCGCAACCAGACATTGCGGCGCACCGGCAGCGCGTTCCCGGACCCGGCCTTAGCCGTGTCGTGTTCTAGTGACGTATCCGGTTGACATACTTATATGTATATTCATTTCCGTCAATATCACGGCATTTCCAGGTGATGCAGTCCTTGCCCATGATGGGGCGCAGGCTGGCCTTGTAGTAGCCCAGCTGGTAAGGCATGCGCGTCTGCAGGGCACCGGTGGGACAGACCTTGATGCAGGACATGCAGTCCCAGCATTCGCCGGTGGCCCGGCAGCGGGCCTTGCCCGTCTCGGGGTCCAGCATCATGAGGTCGCCGGGGCAGACCATCTCGCAGGCGGTCTCGGGCTTGCCGCCGCAGCCGTTGCACTTGTTCAGATCTATTCTCGGGGGCATGGTTGGCTCCTTGCTTACGCGGTATAACGGTCACCGGGGATCAGCTGCTCGTACGGACGGGTGAAGGTCTCCACCTTGCCCGTGGCGGGATCGCGCCGTGATTCGATGAAACAGTCGAAATTGGCATCGTCGCGTTCCGGATAGTCGGAACGGGTCTGCCATCCGGCCCAGCGGGTCTCCTTGCGGGCCTTGAGGTGATGGACCACAGCCTCGGCCACATCGACCCTGTCCATGGTCTCGTGGGCCTGCATGAGCTCGTGCAGGTCGCGGGCACGCAGGTAGCCGAACTGGGACTGCAGCATGGCGATGTGCTTCAGGGCGTAGTCCAGACGCTCCTCGTTGGTGCGGTAGAACTGCGACACGCCGCCGGCGTATTCGTCCATCAGGCGCTGCAGGCGTTCCTTCATCTCCACGGGGCGCACGCCGTCTTCGTCCCGGGCCAGCAGGGGCGCGTAGACGCGGGCCTTTTCCTGTTCCACGGCCGCCATGTCCAGGGGCGGCAGCTCCAGATCCTTCATGTAGGCGATGGCCCCGCGGGCCGCCAGCTTGCCTTCGGCGCAGCAGCCGCCCACGAACTTGTTGGGGTTGCCGCCTGCGGTCTCGCCCGCGGCGAACAGGCCGGGGATGGTGGTCATGCGCTGCATGTCCACCCAGAAACCGCCGCCGGTATGGCCGCCCAGGATGTAGGGGTCGGAACCGTAGATCTCGATGGGCTCGCGGGTGACGTCCTGACCGCGGCTGGCCAGGAAGAGCACGAAGGAAGGCCGCTCGTTGAGGTAGTCCTCCATCATGGCCTTGGCCGTTTCGGGGGTCAGGTGGGTGGTGTCGCAATAGCAGGGACCGCGACCGGCCAGCCATTCTTCCATGGGCGCATTGGCGCGGATGTAGCGCGGCGCGGCGTCCCCGCCCAGATGTTCGTAGCGGCTCATGACGCGCTCACCGTGCGCGTTGATGATGGGCGCGCCGTAGCCCACGGAGATGGTGTCCACCGGGCCGCAGAAGTCCTTGGTGCGCGTGGCCACCCAGCGCTGTTCCAGGCTGGTGAGCTCGGCGCCCTGACGGAAGCCGATGGCGTAGCCCGTGCCCACGCAGTAGGGGCACATCCAGATCTGCGCGCCGCTGTCGGTGCTGTCGGCGGTATAGGACTTGTACAGGGTACCGGCCCCGCCGGTGCTGACCACCGTGGCCTTGGCGCGGAAGATGTAGAACTTGCCGTCACGCACGCCGAAGCCCATGGCGCCGGTGCAGCGGCCTTCGTGCATGATGAGGGCCGTGGCCGTCACGCGGTTGTAGACGTCCGCGCCGCTCTCCAGGGCTTTCTCGGCCATGATGGGCTTGAGCTGCTCGCCGTGGATGGAGATGTCCCACTTGCCGCGGTAGCGGATGCGGCCCTGCTCGTCGCGCAGGATGGGCAGGCCCCAGCGTTCCAGATCGTCCACGGACTCGTTGAGCTCGCGGGCATTGGAAAGGGCCAGATCCTCACGCAGGGGGCCGCCGCCCACCTGGGCACGGCTCCAGCGCACCAGGTCTTCGGGGGTCTTGCCTTCGGGGATGTAGGTATTGATGGCGTCCATACCGGCGGAACAGGCACCGGAGCGCATGATCTCGGCCTTTTCCATGATGGTGACGCGGACGTTGGGGTCCACCAGGGCGGCTTCCGTGGCCACGAAGCAGCCGGCATTGCCGCCGCCGATGATGAGCAGGTCGGTCTCGACGACGACGGTCTCGATATCGTCCAGGTTTTCAGGGGTGAACTGGCGCATGTGCGCCGCAGGGATGTTGGCCATGATGTTCTCCTGTAAAAAGCTGTTGGAGCCGGGGCCATACCGCCCCGGCAGGTCGGCAAAGGGCTAGAAGGGCCAGGGGGCGCTGGCGTCCCAGACGGGCATGCCCCACAGGGCGTACCAGGGAGCCATGACCAGCAGGCCATAGGCGATGGCGATACAGACGGAGACCCAGCCGGCACGGGCGTAGTCCGTGGAAGAGAAGGTATCCGTGCCGTGTGCGATGACGGCCGCGGTGATCTGGGTGGGCAGGATGTAGGCGAAGGTATCCGTGTCACAGACCAGCATGGTGAAGGCCACGGGATGCAGGCCCAGCTTGGGCGCCATGGCAAAGACCACCGGCGCCAGCATGGCCACGGCCGCCACGTTGGAGAGCATGCCCAGGCGGATGATGTGCGTGCCCACCATCATGGTCAGGATGGCCTGCCACCAGCTCATGCCCACCACCCAGGCGTGGATGTGGTCGGCCAGCCACTGGGCCAGGCCGGACTGGGTCATGGCCGTGGTCATGGTCATGGCGCCGCCCAGCAGCAGGAAGGTGCCCCAGATGGTCTTTTCCTGCACGGACTTCCAGGAACAGGGCATGAGGCCGGGCGCGAAGAGCACCAGCATGCCCAGCAGGCCGATGACGCCCAGAGGCTGGTGGTGCAGCTCGGCGATGAAGCTGCCCTTGCCGGTCATGAACATGATGCCCGCCAGGGCAAAGATGCCCAGCAGCACCTTTTCGGGCATGGTCATGGGACCGAGGTCGTCGTATTTCTTCTGCAGGGCCTCCACTCCGCCGGCGATATGCACCTTGCGCGTGCCGAAGTGCCAGCGGATCCAGGCCTGCGTCAGGGCGAACATGCCCAGGTAGGGGGCCTGCAGCAGCATCCAGTTGAGGTAGTTGAGGTTGCTGAAGCCCGCCTTGTCGAAGATACCCACCATGATCATGTTGGGCAGGTGGGCGGTCATGATGAACATGCCGCAGATCATGGAGCCGTAGACCAGGGACTGGATGACGATGGCCTTCTTGGCGGCGCGTTCTTCCGGCGTATCACCGAGCAGGCGGCAGATGCCCTGCACCACGGGCAGCAGGGTGGCGGCGCGGGCGTTGGCCGCGGGCACCAGGAAGCCCAGCACGATGTTCACGAAGAACATGCCCCAGATGACGCGGCCCACACTGGAGGCCTTGAGCCGGGCAAGGATGCCCAGAGCGATGCGCTTGTCCAGGCCCACCAGCTGCATGACGGCCCCCACCAGGAAGGCGAACAGGCACAGCCAGATGACGTGGTTGGTGAACCCGGCGAAGATGATGGACATGGGCGGTTTGCCGCCCTGCCAGGGGATGGCCTGGGTGATGAGCAGCAGCGTGGGGATGGAGATACCGGTGATGCCCGTGGGCATGGCCTCGCTGACCCACATGACGCTGGCCCAGAGCACGATGCCCAGCACGGCCATGCCGTTGTGGGTCAGGCCCGGGAAGGGCGGCAGCACGGTCCAGAAAAGGAAAAAGAGCGCCCAGGCGATGACGAAGCCCGTGTAGACACGCACGGGGCTGCGTCCGTTGCGGCGCAGGTTCCCGGCCAGGTACTGCAAAAACGAACCGGAACCGGCAGAGGTTTGCTCAGGCATGGCAGACTCCTTTTTTCATGACAAAACGGAACATCTGCCTGCAACCTATCTGGGAAAAAATTCTCAATCTATCAGCCCGCCGATAGTTCGTGAAAAAAAAGACCAGGGCTTAGCGCCCGTTCAACAAAAAACGGCAGTCATGGAGCATGTCCATGACTGCCGTTTCGACAGCACAGCCCAGGCAGGGCTAAAAATACATGGTCAGCAAATCGCGGGCCCGGGCCACGTCGGTGCGGATCTGGGCCACCAAGGCATCGGCGGAGTCGAAACGCTTCTCGTCGCGCAGGCGGGCCACGAAGTCCAGGCGCAGCTCGCTGCCGTAGAGGTTCAGATCCGTATCCAGCAGGAAGCTCTCGATGCTCAGGCCGTAATCCCCGAAGGTGGGTTTGCGGCCGATGTTGGTCACGGCCTGCAGGGTCTTGCCCAGGTGCGGCACCACCACGCGGGTGGCGTAGACGCCCGGTGCGGGCAGCATGGTGTCCGGGATGGCGATGTTGGCCGTGGGGAAGCCCAGGCCGGTGCCGCGGCCTTCGCCGTGCACCACCAGGCCCTCGCAGCCGTAGGCATGGCCCAGCAGGCTGGCGGCCGTGGCCACATCGCCCTTGCCGATGAGCTCGCGCAGGCAGGTGGAGCTGACCACATGCCCGCCCACTTCCACCGGCGGCAGCTGGTCCACGTCAAAGCCGTACTTCTCGCCCAGGGCACGCAGCACATCGGGCTGGCCGCTGCGGCCGCGCCCCAGCGTGAAGTCGTGGCCGATGACCAGATGTTTGAGCCGCAGCGGCAGCAGGTGCTGCCGGACGAACTCCTCGGGCGACAGCGCGGCCAGCTCGTGGGTGAAGGGCAGCTCCAGCACACGCAGATCGCCCAGGCCCTGCAGCAGGCGCATGCGGGCGGCCCGGCTGGTCAGGGGCTGATGCGGCCTGCCGAAAAGCACGCGCGGATGCGGCCAGAAGGTGATGACCACGCAATCCAGGCCGAACTGCTGGCTGTAGGTCAGCGCTCGGCGGATGAGGACCTGATGGCCCTGGTGTACGCCGTCGAAATTGCCGATGGTGACGGCCGTGGCGCGGGGAGACGCGGAAGGGGAAGTATCCATGATGGTCCAGTTGCTCAGATAAGACGGTCGAAAATGGATTGATAGGTTTGCCGCACATGCAGCATCAGGCGCAGGGCCATGGCCTGTGCGCGGGCCTCGTCCTCGAAAAAGACAGCGGCCAGAAAACGGGACACGGGACGAAAGTCCGCATCGCCCCGCTCGGCCAGCACCTCCCAGTAGGCCGGAGCACGCTCCAGGGCCAGGGCCGAGGTCTTGTCCGTATGGCTCTGCCCGAAGCTTTCCCGGAACTGCCGGAACATGGCCTCGGCCTGCTCGGGGAAGGAGCGCTGCAGGGCCAGACGCCACAGGGCCATGCACAGGCCGCGCCACTCCGCCAGCAGCCGGGCACGACGCCGGAACTGCAGACGGCCGATACCGAGGATGTGCAGGGCCCGTCCCGCATCCAGATCGAGGAGCAGGACGGGGAAATTGTCCAGGGCCTCCCGTACCGCATCGGCACGGACGGCCATCAGACTGCTCATGCTTCTGCCTGACCTTCAGCCGCAGGCTTGCGACGACGGCGACGACGGCGGCGCTTGGCCGTGCCCTCCCCTTCGGCAGGGGCGGGAGCATCCCCGCCATCCGCCGCGGGCGCGGCGTCCGCGACAGCCCCGGCGGCGGGAGCGGCGGCCTCGGCGGCCTTGTCCCCGCGATCACGGCGACGGCGGGAGGAACGCTTGCGGCCCCGGCCCTCGCCGTCACCACGGCGGGAAGATTCGCTGCGGCCTTCGGGCAGCTGCTGCACATGGCCCAGGCTCTCCTGATAGGCGGCATCCACCAGCATGGCCAGCAGCAGGCCGTTCTCGTCGTCCTCGGCCTGGCTGGCCAGTTCGCGCACCAGCGGCGCATAACGGGCCACGCGCATCTTCTCCAGACCAGTCAGCTTGCGGAAACGGCTCTCCAGCAGGGTGGTCACGCGCGCACCGGCCACCACGGCCACGTCCTCGTCCGTGGGCGCGGGGATCTCGCGCAGGGCGATCTTGTAATGGCGGGCGATGCGCTCCAGTTCCATGCGCTGCATGATGTCCACCAGCGAGATGACCGTACCGGCAGCCCCGGCACGGCCCGTGCGGCCGGCACGGTGGATGTAGCTCTCATGGTCTTCCGGGGGCTCGTAGAGGAAAACGTGGGACAGGGCCGGGATGTCGATACCGCGCGCGGCCACGTCCGTGGCCACCAGATACTGCAGGCTGCCCTGGCGGATCTTGTCCAGTACGGCCTCGCGACGGGCCTGGGAAAGGTCGGCCGACAGCTCGTCGGCGTTGTAGCCGAAGCCCTGCAGCACGCCGGTGATATAATGGACGTTGGCCTTGGTGTTGCAAAAGATGATGGCCGATGCCGGGTTCTCGGTCTCCAGCAGGCGCACCAGCACGCGGTCCTTGTCCATGGGACGGCTCTGGCAGAACAGATGCTGCACTTCGGCCACATGCACTTCCTTCTGCGAGAGGGAGAGCATGGAAGGCTCGGTCAGGAATTCCCCGGCCAGCTTGAGCACGTGCGGCGGATAGGTGGCCGAGAACATGCTGGTGTGGATGCGGCGGCGCGGCAGGTAGCGCTGCACTTCCTTCATGTCGGGGTAGAAGCCGATGGACAGCATGCGGTCGGCTTCGTCGAAGACCAGGGCGTCCAGATCGTCCAGCGAAAGGGTGCGGCGCAGCAGATGGTCCAGCACGCGGCCGGGCGTGCCCACCACCAGCTGGGCCCCGTCACGCAGGGCGTCCATCTGCTTTTTGTAGCCCACGCCGCCATAGACGGCCACGGGACGGATGCCCGTGCCTTCGAACAGGGTGCGCGCCTCGTGCTCCACCTGCACGGCCAGCTCGCGGGTGGGCACCAGGATCAGGGCCTGGGCGGCGTGCAGTTCGGGATCCAGACGCGGCACCAGGGGCAGCAGGTAGCAGCCGGTCTTGCCGCTGCCGGTACGGGACTGCACCATGATGTCGCGGCCTTCCAGCAGGTACGGCAGGGCCAGGGACTGCACGGGCATCAGGGACGTCCAGCCCGCACGGCCGCAGGCGGCGGCGATGGTCTCGGGCAGGGTCTCCAGCGTGGCGCGCGGCAGGGCGTTCTCGGGCTCGGCCACGGAAAAATTCTCAAGGGAAGCGCCGGGGGTGGAAAGTTCGGCCGCAGGGGCGGCCTGTTCCTGCGCGGCCTCTCCGGCGGAGGCGGGGCAGGTAGGATCGGTGATGTCGGACATGATGGCTCTCTGACGCACGGCGGCCGGGGGGATCCCGTCTGCCGCCGATGCGGATGGGTTATTCTTTTGATGTCGGAAACGCACTAACCTGCCACAAGCGGCGCCCATGCGCAAGGCGCCGCCGGGGCCCTCCCGCAGCGGGCACGGGCGCGGCCTGCAAAGGCCTTCGCGATGGCGTCGGCCGGACAGGGGCGCCCCTTTTGCCGGATGCAGGGCGGGTCCCGTTGTTGAAAGCCCGCCCACCTTTCCGTCAGGCAGCGCCCGAGACGTTCCCCGCACGCAGGGACGGCAAAAAGGCGCGGGGCACGGCTCTTGTCACCCTGGCGTCGCCAGGCTGTCACCGGCAGCGGACAGGCTGTGAAAAAAGGCCGCCGGATGCGGGCGCCGCTTGCGTCCGGGCAAGAATGCGGCTAGCCTGAAAGGCCTCACCGGCGCACCCGCCGTACGGACAGGGGCACCGGAGCATGTTTTTTTGATTCGGAGGGAGCCATGGCGCAACTACAGCCGGATTTCGGTCCCGATTTTTCCAAGGGACTGGTCCCCGCCATCGCGCAGGACGCGGCCACGGGCGAAGTGCTCATGCTGGCCTATATGAATGAAGAAGCCTGGAAACGTACCCTGGAAACCGGCGAGGCCCATTACTGGAGCCGCAGCCGCAAGGAACTCTGGCACAAGGGCGGCACGTCCGGGAACGTACAGAAAGTGCTTTCCATCCGCCTGGACTGCGACAGCGACACCGTGCTGCTCAAGATCGAGCAGATCGGCGGCGCGGCCTGCCATACGGGACGGCGTTCCTGCTTCTACCGGGAATGGGACAACGGCGTGGTGCGCGAGTGCTCCCCCGTGGTCTTCGATCCCCGGAAGGTCTACGGCACCAAGTAGCCGGGACCACACGATGCTTTCTTCGGGCCCTCGGGCCCGTCTCTGGGAAGGAGCCATGCGGCGCATGGCCCAAACAACACAGCAGCAGGCCTTTCGCCTGCCGGAGTAGACACGATGAGCGAAGAATCGCAGGCCATCCTCAAACTGGGCGTGCCCAAGGGCTCGCTGGAAGACGCCACCATCAACCTTTTCGAGCGCGCCGGCTGGAAGATCCGCAAGCATACGCGCAACTATTTCCCGGACATCAATGACCCCGAGATCACGGCCTCGCTGTGCCGCGTGCAGGAGATCGGCGGCTACATCGCCGCGGGCATCCTGGACGTGGGCATCACCGGCCTGGACTGGCTCACGGAAGGCGGTCATGAAGACAAGGTGGTGCACGTGGCGGATCTGGTCTACTCCAAGACGTCCAACCGCCCCTGCCGCTGGGTGCTGGCCGTGGCCGGTGACTCCCCCTACCAGTGCCCGCAGGACCTGGCCGGCAAGCGCATCGCCACCGAGCTGGAAGGCCTGACCCGCAATTACTTCAAGCGCGTGGGCGTGGACGTGAACGTCTTCTATTCCTGGGGCGCTACGGAAGCCAAGGTCGTGGAAGGCCTGGCCGACGGTATCGTGGAAGTGACCGAGACCGGCACCACCATCCGGGCCCACGGCCTGCGCATCATCGACGAAGTGATGTGCTCCTACCCGGTCATCATCGCCAACAAGGAAGCCTGGGCCGACCCGCGCAAGCGCGCCAAGATCGACCAGCTGACCCTGCTCCTGCAGGGCGCCCTGCGCGCCGAAAGCCTGGTGGCCATCAAGATGAACGCCCCGGCCTCCAACCTGGACGCCATCCTCGAGATGCTGCCCTCCCTGAACTCGCCCACGGTCTCGCCCCTGCGCGACGAAGCCTGGCTCTCGGTGGAAACCGTGGTCAACATCGACGTGGTGCGCGACCTCATCCCCCGTCTGCGCGACGCCGGGGCCGAAGGCATCATCGAATACGCCCTGAACAAGGTCATCTAGCAGGGCCTGACGAAAAAAATGTCTGTGGGGGAGGGCCCCCCTTATCTCTGCTGTCGATGCCCGTAGCTTCCTTCGTCGCAACGGGCACGGCCCTTGCAGGCCGCCTTCGGTCGCTTGCTCGCGGCAAAAAGGGGCTCCCTCCCCCACCCCCCTCCCTCCCCCAAACCCGCCATTCGGGGCTGGGGGATATGGGGAAGGATAGGCAGCGGCATCTCCTGCGGGAGAGGGTCGCTTTTTTGTTTTCGGGGAATGGCCATGTTCATGTCGTGTTGTCCGGTGGTTTCCGGCCTTTTTTCAAAAGCCGGATGCTCAGACACGGGGCCAGCCCTCAAGATGACTGTTTTCTCTCCCCTTCTGTCCCCCGCCACGAGGTCCCGTCATGTATCGCCAGCCTCTCCGCCTGCTGAGCGTCCTCTGCCTTTTGAGCATCGCTCCCGCCTTCGCCGCGCAGGTGTCCGCAGAAAGCGGCCCTCCCCCGTCCTCCGTCACCAGCGTGGCCGCCGCGACCGGCTCTGTCCGGCAGCCTTCGTCCTCCGTCCTGTCTTCCGCCCGTCCCGCCCAGCGGCAATGGCAGGGCAATCCCGCACGCAAGGGCTACGACGACTTCCGCAACAAGCACCATCTGCGTCCCGAAGGCCAGCACCGTCTGCCCCGGCCCCGCATCCAGCGGGACGGCTCCTGGCGTCCGGGCCGTCGCGACTGAGGACCCCGCCCTGCAGCCCCCTGCGCAGGTCTCCGCAGTCCCGGCGCTGCATCATGTGGGGGACACCCGTTCTCCCCAACAGGGGCCCGGGCACACGCTGCATGGCCGCTCCCTCCGCATAAAAGGGACGGCATGGCACCCCGTGACACCGGCCAAGGGGGAAGCTCCCGCTCCGCTACGGCAGAAGCGCACGCGATGTCTGCACCGCAGCGGACATGCCTGCCAAGAGGCTGCGACGCGTCCCCCGGCACCGCAGCCCGTCTTCCGGAACGAAAAAGTTTGCAGCAAACCCCGGAAGAGGATACAAGCAAGCAGGACAGCGTGCGTTAGGGAAATTTTTCCCAAGCACTGTCCCGCTCCCACAACCTTCCAACAAGAGAACGCATCATGGAAAAAGACGCCAGCCGCGAATTCATGGAAAACCTGCCCGAGCTGGAACCGGGCAAGACCTTCTGCTTTGCCTGCCATCCCGAAGTTCCCTGCTTCAACCGCTGCTGTGCGGAACTGACCCTGCCCCTGACCCCCTATGACGTGCTGCGCCTGCGCCGCCATATGAACAACATGCCCAGCGAGGCCTTCCTCAACGACTTCACCCGCATGCGCACCTTCCCCGACACGGGCTTCCCCCTGCCTCTGCTGCGCATGCTGGAAGGCCCCGGCGAGCCCTGTCCCTTCGTGACGCCCGGCGGCTGTTCCGTGTACGAGAACCGCCCCGGCGCCTGCCGCTTCTACCCCCTGGGCCGCGGCACCAAGATGGGTCACGAGGGCGTGGACGAACGCTTCTTCCTGGTGCGTGAGCCCCACTGCCACGGCTTTGACGAAGGCAAGGAATGGACGGCCCAGACCTGGCTGGCCAGCCAGGAACTGGACGAGTACAATGCCGCCAATGACCGCTACATGCGCCTGATGGCCATGGTCAAGGCCACGGAAAAGCCGCTGGAACCGCGCATGGCCACCATGGTCATCCTTTGCCTCTACCAGCTGGACAAATTCCGCGAACTCATCGAAAAAATGGGCATCTTCCGCCGCGTGGAGATCACCGAAGAGCGCCAGAAGGCCGTCATGGAATCCGACGAAGCCACGCTGGACTTTGCTCTGGACTGGCTGGAACTGGTCATCTTCGGACAGAGCGAAGGTTTGAACAAAAAGTAGCTTTTTTTTGCAACTGTAAAAAAAGCTGACATCTGACAGCCTGCTTCCCATCAGGGGAGCAGGCTGTTTTTGTTTTTCGTATCTCTTTTGGTTACGGCATGTTAGCTGGCGATTGGGATTTTTTGCACAAATGGCATGTTTTTTGCTGTTTTTGACGGCAAACATACCGGGAGGAGTTATGAGTTTTGGCAGATCACTGTATCAATTTCTGTTAAGCAGCTCGCAGGCCTACGCCAAATGGGACCTGGAAGTCTCCACGTCCATCATCAAGAACCGCAAAAAGATGCTGTTCCTGCTGGCCCTGGCCGCGCCCATCCTGCTCGTGTGCGGTGCCGAAGCCTATGAAGCCCACGAAATGCTGGGCGGCAAAAGCGCGTATGCGCCGGCCTTCTACACCACCACCATTTTCCTGGCCTCCATCGCCGTCGGTCTGGCGGCCGGCCTCATCACCGGCTGCATCGGCGCCGGTGGCGGCTTCATCATCACCCCGGCCCTGATGGCCGCGGGCGTCAAGGGCATCCTGGCCGTCGGTACGGACCTGTTCCACATCTTCGCCAAGGCCATCATGGGCACCACCGTCCACAAAAAGCTCGGTAACGTGTCCGTCAAACTGGCCATCGCGTTCCTGGTAGGCTCCGGTGCCGGTACCTTCGTGGGCGGCGCCATCAACAAGGGCCTGTACAATGCCGACCCGCTGCTGTCCGAAATGTTCATCAGCACCATCTACGCCGTGCTGCTGGGCTTCCTGGGCTTCTACGCCCTGTTCGACTTCCTGAAAGCCACCCGCGGCACCCAGGCCGACAGCGGCGACGCTCACGGCGGCACCGCCGGCATGACCGGCCTTTCCGTCAAGCTGCAGAGCCTGAACGTGCCCCCCATGATCACCTTTGACGAAGACCTGGTGCCTGGTGGCCGTCGCATCTCCGGCTGGATCGTTGCCGCCGGTGGCGTGGTCGTGGGCATGCTGGCCGCCATCATGGGTGTGGGCGGCGGTTTCGTGACCTTCCCCATGTTCGTGTACATCTTCGGTGTGTCTTCCATGACCACCGTGGGTACCGACATCCTGCAGATCATCTTCACCGCCGGTCTGGCTTCCGTGGGCCAGTACGCCATTTACGGTTACGTGTTCTACACCCTGGCCGTGGGCATGCTGCTGGGTTCCCTGCTGGGCATCCAGGTGGGCGCTCTGACCACCAAGGTCGTCAAGGGCGTGCACATCCGCGGCTTCTACGCCGTGTCCATCATCTCCGGTTTCATCAACCGCGCCGCCACCCTGCCCAAGAAGCTGGTCGAAATGGAATACCTCGACTGGTCCATGTCCGTGGTGAATATCATCGAAGAAGTGGGCAACGTGATCTTCTGGGTGGTCGTCGCCTTCTTCGGCCTCTGGGTGTTCAGCAAGTTCTTCCTTAATCTCGGCAAGCTCAGAGGGGAGGCCTAATTATGCTTATTCATGAAAAAGGCCCCTTTGTCCGGGGTTCCATCCTGCTGATCTCGTTCCTGGTCCTGTTCTGTGTGCTGCTCACCCCCATCATGCGTGACGAAAAGGGCAACCACCTGACCGGCCTCCAGTACGCCGATAACGTGTTCAACGAACTTTCCAAGGGTTCTTCCTACTTCATCCCCAGCGTGCGTGAACATGTGAAGACCGTGGAAAAGGTCAACGTCAAGGTCACCGTGACCATGAAGAAGGCCGAACTGGCCGAGACCGCCGTGCAGGTGCTGACCAAGGCCGGCATGACCGCCAGCGCTGACGGCGCCAAGGTCTCCTACGAAGGCAACCTGGCCGCCATGCTGAACGCCGCCACCACCGACGCCGACAGCCTGTACCACAACGACGCCGCCACCGTGAGCGCCCGTTACGACGGCACCCATGCCCTCAAGGCCGCCGCGGCCTGGTGGTATGTGCTGAGCCCCTCCATCAAGGAACTGCAGAAGCAGCGCCTGATCGCCGAGGCCCAGGTCGTTGACCAGGTCCTGCGCCGCGCCGTGGAACCCGGCAACAACTTCTACAGCGTGGAACCCGTGAAGGTGTCGGATCACATCTGGCTCATGAGCGGCATGCTGATCTTCTACGTCATCTACACGCTCTGGTATGGCTTCGCCATCTTCGAGCTGTTTGAAGGCGTTGGCCTTGCCATGACCAAGTCCAAGGTCAAGCAGGAAGGCTAGTTCCCGGTCTGGCCTTTCCAGGCGGGCAACGTCAGGCGCCGACGGGCAACCGTCGGCGCCTTTTCATTCCCGTCCCCGGGCAGGCCGAAGAGATACCTTTGTCGCTTCCCTCGTCTCTTCCCTTTCGAGCGTCATCCGGCCCTGCGGCTCTCCTTGTTTCTGCCCGCTCCTTGCCCGCCGCCCCGCCTGCCGAGGCGTCCCGGCCTGCCCGCGTCCCTCCCAAAAAACTCGACGCCGACTGTCCTCCTTCCCCACGGGCCCTGCCCGCGACGGAGCTGAAGCAGCGCGGGACGCCTGTTCCCCGTTCCCGCCATCCCTCGCGCACCACCTGTCCGCAGCCTTCCCTGCCGCCCGGGAGCACGGCCTTTCCCTCCCCTGGAGCATGCCTCCCTTTTTCGTCCTTTTCCCCTGCGGGACATTGACACCCCCGCTTTGCCGAGGCTATCCTGCCGGGATAACGCCCGTAACGGGCCAACTCCACGCAAGGACAAGTTCGATGATGGATATTGATCGCCAAATGGCCGTGATCAAGCGCGGCGTGGCGGAACTGATTGACGAGAAGGAACTGCGCAAGAAACTGGAACGCGGCACGCCCCTGCGCGTGAAGGTGGGCTTTGACCCCACCGCTCCCGACCTGCATCTGGGCCACACCGTGGTCATGCACAAGATGCGCCACTTTCAGGAACTGGGCCACCAGATCATCTTTCTGATCGGTGACTTCACCGGCCGCATCGGCGACCCCACCGGCCGCTCCGAGACCCGTCCCCCCCTGACCGAGGAACAGGTCATCGCCAATGCCGAGACCTACAAGAAGCAGGTCTTCAAGATCCTCGACCCCGAAAAGACCATCGTGGAATTCAACTCCCACTGGCTGGGAAAGATGGACGCCTCGGACTTCATCCGTCTGGCCTCCAGCTATACCGTGGCCCGCATGATGGAACGCGACGACTTTGAAAAGCGCTTCCGCGAGCAGCGCCCCATCTCCATCCACGAATTCATCTATCCCCTCTGCCAGGGCTATGACTCCGTGGCCCTCAAGGCCGACGTGGAAATGGGCGGCACCGACCAGAAGTTCAACCTGCTGGTGGGCCGCAACCTCCAGGCCCACTACGGCATGGAAAGCCAGTGCATCCTGACCATGCCCCTGCTGGAAGGCCTGGACGGCGTGCGCAAGATGTCCAAGTCCTACGGCAACTACATCGGTATCGACGAAGCTCCCTCCGAGATCTTCGGCAAGGTCATGGCCATCTCCGACGAGCTCATGTGGCGCTACTACGAGCTGCTGTCCTTCAAGTCTCTGGAAGAGATCGCCACCCTCAAGGAAGACGTGGCCCAGGGCCGCGTGCATCCCAAGGCCGCCAAGGAAATGCTGGCCCACGAAATGGTCAGCCGCTACCACAGCGAAAAGGACGCCGACGAGGCCCGCCAGGGCTTCAATGCCGTCTTTGCCAGCGGCGGCGTGCCGGACGACGCCCCCTGCCACACCTGCGCCCAGGGCGACGACAGCACCCCGCCCGCCTTCCTGGAAGCCGCCGGTCTGGTCAAGAGCCGCGGCGAAGCCAAGCGCCTCATCAAGGAAGGCGCCCTGTCCGTGGACGGCCAGCGCTGCGACGACGCCATGTCGCCCCTGGCTGCCGGTGAATACGTCATCAAGCTGGGCAAGAAGCGCTTCCTGCGCCTGACCGTCACGGCCTAGCCTGCCGCAGCTGTTTTTTTGCGAGGGGGCGGGGGGACTTTTGTGAACAAAAAGTCCCCCCGCCCCCTCGCGCTCCCCCACCCCTTCAAAAAACTTCACTCTGGTCTGGACGCCGGTCCCCGTCGCCGTCTCACCGGCAAGGCCATCCTTCCCCGATCATCCGGGCCTGCGCACAGGATGCCTGCACCGCCGGAGCCCTGGCCGGCCTGGAGAACATCAAGCGGGCAGCCCGTATCAGCTTGTTGTTCCTCATTCCGGCAAGTTTTTTGAGCCTTTCCTCCCCCCCTGAGTCCGGAGCGGCCCCGCCCTGCCGGTACTTCAACGCCTTCTGCTGCTTTCCTGTCGCCACAGCCCGGAGCCTTTTCCCATCACCTGCCCCTTGCCGGTTGTCATGACAGGGCACGCCATCCCCTCCGGCAACTTTCGAAAACGCCCTCCATTCCCGGAGGGGCACCCATCCGTTCCCTTTTCCGGCACGTCCCGATGTCCCCGACCTTCAGACAACGGCGGGGCCTGTCGTCCACACCCGAATAAAGTTTTTTCCGGGGGGCATGGAGGAAGGCACAGTTTTGCCCCAAAACGCCCCTTCCCCCACGAGAAACCCGCTTCCAATCCCCCGGTCGACAATGCTATCCTGCGGCAGGAGTAAATTATGCGAAACACGTCCTTCAGCCCGCTATGCGCGGCTTTTCTGCTGCTGATGCTGCTGAGCCCCCTTGCTGCCGGTGCGGCCCAGCCCCAAAAACCCGTATCATCGCCCCTGACCATCACGGTGCAGGAGGCGGAACCCGGCCAGATGCTGCTGTTGGGCAGCAGCCCTGAAGACAGCGACCTGCGCGTGGGGGCCCTGATCTGCCGGCCTCTGGCCGAACAGGCGGTGGACAGGAAAAAAACAGGAGGCGGTCTGCGCCTGGACGTGCCGCTGGAATGGCTGGACGGCTATGTGGCGGCCCGCAGCGGCAAGGAGGATCTCCCCTTCCAGCTCTGGCAGCAGGGCGAGCAGTGGACCTCCAGCCTGCCCATACGCCTGCACGACGCCTGCGCCGCGGCCCCCATGTCCCGCCTGACGGAACGCTGGCAGGCAGTGCGCGAAAAGCTGTCGCGGCAAAAGCTCTCCCAGCCCTGCCGCACTTTCCGCCGGCAGGGCGACAACTGGCTGCCGCTGGTCCTCTGGTGGGACGGCTATCAGGCCTTCAAGGAAGACCGCCCCTACCGTCCCCTGGAGCTGGGGAACATGGCCGCCCAAAGCGATGCCCTGCTGGAGTGGTGCGGCAAGCATCCCGGCAAGCCGCTGAAAAAGGCCCTGGAACAGCTTGCGGCCCCCAAGGCGGCCCCTGCGGCCCGCTGACCGGCATGATGTCCGGCCCTGCCCCTCGCGCGGCCGGGCGGCTCTTGATATCCGTACAGACCAACGCCCCACAGGAGTCTCATGCACAAGCTCTATCTCGTCATGGTGGGCCTGCCCGCACGCGGCAAGTCCCGTCTGGCCCGGCGCATCTGCGGCGGCCTGGCGGCTGACGGCTTCCGTTCAGCCATCTTCAATAACGGCGATGTCCGCCGCGAACTGCTGGGGGCAGAGTCCACCCTGCCGGAGTTCTATTCCCCGGACAACGCCGAAGGTCGCAGGATCCGCGAGGAGATCTGCCGGCAAAACCTGATCCGGGCCAAAGAATGGCTGAACCGGGAAGGTGACGTGGCCATCCTGGATGCCACCAACGTCAGTCGCGCACGGCGGGCCTTTATCGAAAGGACCCTCACGGATCATCCCGTGCTTTTTCTGGAATGCGTCAATGAAGACCCCGTGCTGCTCAATGCCTGCATCCGCAACAAGACCCGCTTGCCGGAGTACGCGGGCTATACCGAGGACGAGGCCCTGGCGAGCTTTGTGGGCCGCATCGGCTATTACGAAGCCATCTACGAGCCTGTGGGCAAGGAACAGTACTGGCTGTGCGTGGATACCATGTCCAGCCGCATCCTGGCGGAACAGCCCTGCGAAGGCTCCCCCTACTATCCCGCCATCCGCGAGATCGTGGTCAGCTGGTGGGTGCAGAGCCTGTATCTGGCGCGGCATGGTCAGACGGAATACAACGTGCAGGGCCGCATCGGCGGCGATCCGCCCCTGACGGCCAAAGGCCGGATGCAGGCCGAGGCCCTGGCCCTGCACCTGCGCGACCAGAAACTGGACTGGGTGTTCACCTCCACGCGCATGCGCTCGCACGAGACCGCGGCGCCCCTGCTGCGCGAGCGGCACGAAACCCGCGTGATGGCCTTCAAGGAATTCGACGAGATCTGGGCCGGGGATTGCGAAGGCATGTGCTACAGCGAGATCCGCGAGACCATGCCCGAGATCACGGCAGGCCGTAACGCAGACAAATACCACTACGCCTACCCGCACGGCGAAAGCTACGCCATGCTGCGCGAGCGCGTGCGGCGCGGCCTGCAGCGGGCCCTGTTCCTGGCCGGTGAACTGCCCGTGATGCTGGTGGGCCACCAGGCCATCAACCGGGTCATCCTCTCCCTGTTCCTGCGCCAGCGCGAGGAGGACATCCCCTACATCAACGTGCCGCAGAACCAGTACTACCACATCTCGCTCACGCCCCGCCGCAAGCTCATCGAACGCATCAGCTACTAGAGCGGGGAACGCACGCAAGGGCACGGCAAGATGCCCGAACGAAAGCGGCGCGGACGAATCGTCCGCGCCGCTCGTTGTTCTTTCATCGCTCCCCGCAGGGAACAGAGCTCGTGCCTGTCACATGTACTGGTTGCAGGGACGCTGTGGAAGAGACAGGGGGGAACAGCCCTTTGTATGGCGCGAAGCCGGAAGACCTTCCCGGCCCGGCTCCATACCGTCCCTGCACGGCATGGACAGCGACAGCTGTCCCCAAGACTTCTGGCGGGAGGACCTGGCCCCTAGCCCTCGGTGCTGCGGTACTCGTGGGCCGAGGCCACCACGCGCTTGAGCAGGGCCTGCAGGGTGTGCTTCTCGTCCTCCGTCAGCGGGCTGGTCACCGAGGCGTCCCAGCCCCGGATGATCTCCAGCACGTGCGGGTACACGTCCAGGGCCTTCTGCGTCGGGAAGACGGCGGCCGTGCGCTTGTCCTGCGGGTTGACCTCACGCCGGATGAAGCCGCGCTTCTCCAGATGGGCCAGGGCACGGGTGACGTTGCTCTTGTTGATGTGGATGATGTCCGGCAGCTTGTCCTGGGTCAGGCCGGGCTGGCGGCAGATGTTCAGGATGAAAAGATACTGGCTGCCGCTGAGACCGTACGAAGCAAGACGCTTGTTCAGGTACATGAGGTAATGCCGGTTGGCCAGCGCGATCCACTTATAGGTCAGTTCCACAACAGCTCCAGAAAAATGATGTAGGTCACATACGTCGTTTTTTCATAGTCAGCCTTGCAGCGCCTTGCAAGGGCAAAAGCGCTCCGTCCGCCGGACAGGTTTTCTGCTTGACAAGGGAAAGCACCCGGACGTATATCGTTGCACACGCAACGGTATGGCGATATTTCGCCCAGGAATCCCTATGCCCACCCAACACAGATCCCGGCCCCGGACACAGGACCGCAGCACCGCCAGCACCGGCGAAGCCCTGCGCTCCATTTTCAACCGCAACTTCAATGTGGTCGCCTGCATCAACCTGCTGGTCATGACGGCCTACTACCTGATGTTCGTCACCAGCACGGCCTACGCGCGGGCCACCTACGGCGCCAGCCTCAGCAGCGCCGGGCTCACTGCGGGCATCATGGTCATCGGCTGCCTCATCGGCCGTTTCCTGACCGGCAACCTGCTTTCCCTGTGCGGCTGCCGTGCCATCCTTTTTGCCGGGCTGCTGCTCTATTCGGCCAGCATCGCGGCCTTTTTCTGGGTCCCCAACCTGGCCCTGCTCTTCGTGCAACGTCTGTGCATGGGCATGGGCGTGGGCATCATGGGCACGGCCACCGGTACCATCGTGGCCTATGTGGTGCCCCACCAGCATCACGGGCTGGGCATCAGCCTGTTCAGCATGAGCACGGCCTTCGCGCTGGCCCTGGGGCCCTTCCTGGGCATCCTCATCTCCCAGTATTTCAGCTACACCATCCTGGCACAGACCTGCCTGGGCATCGGCCTGACCTGCATCGCCATCTTCTTCGGCCTGCACGACCTGCCGGAGATGCGCCACCGCCACCGGCCCTTCCTTGAGCTCAACAGCTACATCGACCCGCGTGTGGTGCGTTTTTCGCTGGTGGCGCTCATCACCTGTCTGAGCTACGGCTGCATCCAGGCCTTCATGACCTCCTATGCGGCGGAACGCGGCCTGACCGGCGCGGCCAGCCTTTTCTTCCTGCTCTACGCCCTGGCCGCCCTGGTGACCCGGCCCCTGACCGGTCGCCTGTTCGACCTGCGCGGCGAGAACATCATCTTCTACCCGGCCCTGCTGCTGACGGCCCTTTCCCTGACCATGATGGCCCACGCCAGCAGCAGCTGGGTCCTGCTGGCCGCGGGGCTGATCCTGGGCATGGGCTTCGGCAACTTCCAGTCCGCCGGACAGGCGGTCTCGCTCTCGCTGGTGTCCAAGTCCCGCTTTGCCCAGGCCACCACGACCTTCTTCATCTTCTTCGACCTGGGCATCGGTCTGGGGCCCTACCTGTTCGGCTTCATGATCCCCGCCGCAGGCTATGACGGCATGTACCAGAGCCTGGCCTTCGTGGTCCTCGGCGCGGTGCTGCTGTATTACGTCCTCCACGGCCGCCGCGTGGCAGCCGCATAGATATCTCCTTCCCCAGAGAGACGGCATTGTCATTCTCCCGGACGATGCCAAAACGCCGGGTCCCCCCCGGCGTTTCTGTTTTTTGGGCGGCCACGTCGCCGCTGTGTCCTCTGCGGAGCAAAGAAAGGATGCCCCCCTGTTGTGACGGCAGGGATGCGAGGCCGTCGGAAGGCCATGTGTCAGGCTGTTTGCCCTGTCCCGGCGCCCCCGGCCCGCAGGCGGCGCAGATGCAGGAGCGGATACGGCTGCCCCGCCCCGTCCAGCGGGGAGCGCCCCAGCACCTCGAAGCCCCGGCGGGCATAAAATATCCGGGCCGCCGTGTTCTGTTCATTGACGTCCAGCAGGATCTCGGGATGGCGGCTGCCGAAATCCTCCAGCAGGGCCGTACCGATGCCCCTGCCCCGCAGGCCCGGCTCCACGAAGAGCATCTCCACCCGCTGCTCCACGCTGCCCAGAAAGCCCGCCGGCAAGCGCCCCTGAGAGGGACGGGGCACGGCCACCGTACCCGTCGGGAAATGGCCTTCTCCTGCCCCCGGCGCATGGTCGCTCCCGTCGCCTTCAGCGGGCGCGACCTCCAGCCAGGCCAGACGTACGCGCTCCATGGCCGGAAGATAGACGCCCGGCAAGGCAGCCCCGATGGCCCGCAGATAGTCCTCCGCCACGAAGCCGTGCGTGGCCCGCACGTTGCGCCACCACAGGCACAGCAGATACGGCCAGTCCGCAGGACCGGCATCGCTGAAGGTCAGTCGTTCCATCCTCTATTCCTTGCAGGGACAGCACCCGCAGGAGCCTCAGGCCCGTACGCCGCAGGTGCCCCCGGATGCGTCCGCAGGCAGGGCCCGACGGCAGGCAAGGCGCATCCGGCCGGGCTTCTGACCGGGACAGCAGTGCCATCGTCTCCGGCTCCAAGGCGCGATACGGCTGCCCATCGCAAGGGAGCGCCCGCAAGCCTCACGCCGTCCCGGTGTCCGTCAGTAATTCATCTTCCACTGGACACCGGCGCTGGTGTTGTCCTGCTCCGTGCGGATGCCCGCCTTGCTGTGCGGGGTCAGTTCCAGTTCCATGATGACGGCGGTGCTGTCCGGCTCCAGGCCCTGTTCCACGCCGAGATAGATCTTCTCGCCGATGAACTTGCCCACTTCCAGGCTGCTTTCTTCATCCCCGCTCTCCTTGTCCGTGGCGGAATTGACGCGCAGCACGTCCACGCCCAGCACTGCACGGCCCAGATCCAGAACGCCCAGGCCGCCGGAGCCGAACCCGGCCAGACGTGCCACGGCGGCGGCCAGACGCAGGCTTTCGAAACGGCCCAGTTCGCTGGAGCCGCGACCGAACATGACCCGCGAGATGATCTCTTCCTGCGGCAGGGACGGCGTGCTGGTCAGTTCCAGCTTCATGCGCCGCACGGAGCCACTGACGCGCACATCGGCCGTGATATCCGGTACTTCGTAGCGCAGGGTCACGTCCAGCAGGGGGTTGGAGACCGCCCCGCCGTTGAAGGAGATGGTGCTGGGCCGCAGGGTGAAGATCTTGGAGAGCAGGTCGAACTGCCCCCGCACCGAGCGCACGCTGCCGATGACCAGCGGATCGTTGAGGGCCCCGCGCACGCGCAGACCGGCCTGCCATTCGCTCTCCAGCCCGTGGCCGTTGACCGCGATATGCCCGGGCGCCCGGACGCTCACGTCCAGGGAACCGTGTCCTTCCTTCTTTTCCGTGACCGGTTCCGGGGCTTCGCTGGTGCCTTCCACGGGCAGGGTGGTCACGCTGCTGCCGGTAAGGCGGTTGAGATTGACCAGGGCCTCGTCGATGGTGATGTCCGCCGCCACCTGGGGCGCCATGAGCGTGCCCTTGACCGAGGCCGTGCCCGACAGGGTCGCCTGGATGTCCGCGCGCCGCAGGGGGCGCAGACGCTTCATGGCGGCATCCAGATCGAGCCTGCCGCCTTCGGGATGCAGACTGCCCGCGGCCGTCACCAGGCCGCCGCGCCCGTCGCTCATGGAGGCCTCCACACGCACGGGCTCCAGCTTCAGGCCCTTGCCGCTGCCCGCCGTCACCGAGGCCTTGATGTCCGTCAGCAGGATGCCCAGGGCCAGGTCCTCATACCGTCCGCCCGCGACCTCCAGCCGCCCCTTGGCCGTAGGCACGGCAAGGCTGCCGGCCAGAGCCAGATGCATGTCCAGGCGTCCGGTCACACGGCGGTCGGCCACCGGCACCAGACGCCAGAGCGGGGCAAGGTCGCCCTGCCAGTCCAGACGCCCGGAAAGCGGGGCCGTCATGTCCGGCAGGGGCAGGCCGTTGGCGGAAAAATGCAGGGGCAGGCGGACTTCCAGACCGGCCTGCTCCGCTCCCAGGGCCTGCCGGGTGGAGGGAGGCAGTTCCAGCCGTGTGTCCAGACGTCCTTTGCCGTTGCTGCCGCCCAGCTTGCCCGTCAGGGCCAGATCCAGCGGCGGCAGGGAGCTTTGCGGGACTTCCAGTCGCCGCACGTCCAGCCGGAAGGTCCCGGCAGGGGCCGCGGGGCTGCCGTGCAGGCGGCTCTGGAAAGCCAGCGCGGCCGAGGGCAGGCCCGGCACCACCGCCCGCCACGGGGCAAGATCCATGCTGTCCAGCGTCAGGCGCACATCCATGGCCGCGGGCTTCAGGCTGGCCGTGGCCCGTACCCGCCCCGCAGGCGCGATGCGGGCATCCAGACCGCGCAGGGAAAGACCGTCCTTGTCCAGCACCAGGGCCGTCCCTGCCTGCAGGCGCAGGCCCACGCCCTGCTTGAGGTGCAGGTCACACACGGGGATCTCCAGTCTGTCGCCCTGCCAGCGGAGGCGCAGCTTGGCCCGAATGTCTCCGGCGCAGGCCAGTTCCGCTTCCAGCGGGGTCGCCAGTTCGCCCTTCAGGCCCACGAGCACCCGCTCCAGCCGCAGACCGGCCGCATGGAGCTGGCGCACGTCCAGACGCTGTTCCAGCTTTCCCCGGCCGAAAATATCGTCGATGCGCAGATGCTGGTGCAGCTCGCGCAGCAGCAGACGCTCGCCTCCCCTGTCGTGCAGGCGGAGGAAGCCCACGTCGGCATCCAGACTGAACCACTGTTGCCAGTCCTGGCTGCACAGGAAGGCCGGATCGGCCAGCCCGGCCACAGCCGCCAGCGGAAGTTCTTCGGCTTTGTCCGGGGCACACGGCAGACCGCCCGCACGCAGCATCAGACGGACAGGCCGGTCATCCTTCTTTTCCAGGCGCAGGCCCGGCGACCAGTAGTCCAGCACCCGGCCCAGCGCGGCCCAGTCTTCTATCTCGCCGTATAGCGAGGCCCACAAACGCGGCCTTGTCCCGGGATCGGGGAACAGCTGTGCCAGCAGCCGCGCAGGGACAAAATCGCTGCCCACGATGGCCGGGGCCGGAGGGACGGGGGCTGCGGCGGCATCCGCAGCAGAGGCAGGAACAGGGGCCGCCGGAAGGGCCGCTGCGGGCTGTCCGGCCGTATCCACAGGAGCCGGGGGCGTCCCGGCCTCTCCCACCACAGGGAGCGGGGCCTGCTTTTCCGCCGAAGCAGCAGGAACGGCAGGCATCTCCTGCGGGGCATCGGGCAGCAGGGCCAGCAGGGCCCCATCCAGACGGGCACCGGCGCCGTGCAGCTCCATCTGCGGCAGGCCCAGCAGCCAGGCCGCGCCGTCATGCCCGGCCCGCAGGCGCAGTTTCGTGGAGATGTGGTCTTTTCCGGTGCGCACCTGCAGGGAGAGCGGCAGTTCCACCTTGCCTTTGGCAGCCAGCTGCGGCCACGGCAAAGCCTCTCCGCCTGCCAGCAGGGAGAGATCGTTGACGGCATGCCCGCCCAGATCCAGCGTGGCGCAGGCCAGTTCCAGACGGGGCTCGGGCGCACCGGGACTGCCCTTCACGCCGATGTCCAGACGCAGGGCGTCGCCCAGGGGCGCCAGCAGGGCCCGCGCCTGGGGCAGCAGGGCCGCCGCATCCGCAGCGGAAGACACGGCAAGCGAGCAATCCAGCGCCAGCGGCGAGGCCAGCACATCCGCAGCGGTCGCAAGCTCCAGCGTCCCCTGACCGCGCAGCCGCACGGCCCCGGCATCCGCCTGCAGGCTCTCCAGCGCCAGCACGGGACGCTCACCGGGCTGCAGGGCCAGTTCCACCCGCAGGGACGACGCCTGCCCGGGCGTCAAAAGCAGAGCCAGCGGCGCGGGCAGCCACCGTCCTGCCGCTTCCGTCAGGAGGGGGGCCGTATCCGTGCTTTTTTCCTGCGCAGGAACAGGACCGGCTTCTTGTGCCGGGGCCGCCGCCGGCGTCATCCCGGGCGCTGTCACACCGGATCCGGGAACGGGCGCAGCGGCGGAAGGCGTCTCCTCAGTGGCCGGAGCAGCGGCTGCCGATGCGGACGCCAGCTGCCACGAGGCCTGGAGACCGGCCCGGGCCGTGGTCCCGCTCAGGGAAAAATCAGCTTCGGCTGTCAGGCACAGCGAGACCTCCAGTCCCTCACCGACGCGGAGGGCGCTTTCCACGGCGGCCACAGCCACGGACAGGGGCGGCGCCGGGAGGGCCCCGGGCGTCATCGCCTCTTGTGCAGGGGCAGGTGCAGCGACGGCAGGGGCCGGAGGCGTCTGGCCATCCGCAGGCACCCTCCCCGCTCCGGCCGAAGCAGCCGCGTCCTGCGCTGCCTGCCCGGAGGCATCCACCAGCGTGCCGGACGGACTGCCGTCCAGCACGGCCGAGCCCAGCCACAGGCCATCCAACGCCACTTCACGCACATGCAGGGAAGGCAGCCAGCCCGGCAGGGAGACCGTGATGTCCAGCGCGCTCCTCAGGGCCGTCTCCACTCCGGCCAGCGTCTCGGCCAACGGCGGGGAGGGCTCGTCGGGGGAAGGAGGCAGCTGGGGCAGGCGATACAAAGAAGGGTGTTCCAGGCGCAGGTCGAGCGAGATGCCGGGCGGGAAGACGGACAGACCCACGTCCACACGCGCCCGGGGCACATCCAGCCAGAGGCCCCCGGCATCACGCAGGCGCAGGGCGCATTCCATCTCCAGCGGCAGGGCCCCCTCCAGACGGATCAGCTCCAGGGAAAGGCCCTGTTCGGCCAGGGGCGGAGCCAGCAGGGCGTCGGCTTCCTGCCGCAGCCAGTCCTGCCCGCCGGGCGTACGCAGCCACCAGACCGCTCCGGCCCCGGCCAGCAACGTCAGGAGCACGAACAGCAGCAGGCACGGCAGGACACGGCGCCGAAAAAAGCTCCTGCGCACGGGCGCTGCCCCTTCCGAGGGAGCAGGGCCCGACGGACCGCCGTCAGGGACAACAGGGGGAGTTCCGGATTCGCTGGCCATCAGAAGCTCTGTCCTATGCTGATATAGAGTTGCAGGGGGGGATCACCGTCCACGGGATTGAGGGGCGTGGCCACGTCCAGACGCACCGGGCCGATGGGCGTGTAGTAGCGCAGGCCCAGGCCCGCGCCCCAGCGCATGTCGCCGAAGATCTGCGGCAGGGCGTCCTCGTAGACCATGCCGCCGTCCAGGAAGGGCACGATGCCGATCTCGTCGGTGATCTTGTAGCGGGCCTCCAGATTGACGATCTGGTAGGAACGGCCGCCGCTGGGGTCGCCCTTGTCGTTGCGCGGGCCGATGGCCTGATAGGAATAGCCGCGCACCGAACCGGCACCACCGGCGTAATAGCGCAGCGTGCTGGGCAGGTTGTTCATCTCGGCCCCGGCCATGCTGCCGCCGCGCACACGGGCCGCCAGCACGAGCTTGTCGTCGATGACGCCCTTGTTCGGGCCCTTGCGGAAGGGCGCGTAGTAGAACATGCCTTCCACTTCCGTGCCCAGGGCCGTGAAGAAGCCGTCGTAATAGCCGAAGATGGGTTTGGAATTGATCTCCAGTACCGAGCCGCGCTTGGGATTGATCTTGTTGTTGCGGCTGTCGCGCACGATACGCAGGTGCGGGCCCACGAAACTGTAGGGCTCGTTGGTACGGTCGTTCTCGGTGAGGGTGCCGCTGTCGGAAGAGGCGCCCACCCCCACCCACCAGTAGGGGCTCAGGCGGCGCTCGATACCGGCGCCCACGCGCAGGCCGCGCCGGTCGTAAGCATCGGTGAATTCCTGCAACAGGGAGGCTTCGCCCACCAGCTTCTGGTCGCGATCCAGAAAGGCCGGTTTTTCGAAGGACGCCTTCAGCCCCTGCTTTTCGGGCGTGATGGGCAGGGAGACCACCAGCTTTTCCCCGTTGCCGAAGAAATTGCGGTGTTCCCACTCCCCTTCCACGCCGATACCGGAATCGGTCTCATAGCGGGCAGCGGCGCTGACCGAGCGCGGCGGTCCTTCACGCACCACCAGCTGCACGGGCAGGACCACCATGCCGTCCTTGCGCGGCGAGGGCACGTCCTTGATGTTGCGCTGGCGTACCATGCTGAACAGGCCCAGGCCGCGGAGCTCGTCCACATAGTCCTGCACCCGGCTCTCGTTCCAGGGCTCCGTCCCGGCCTTCCAGGGGGCGCGTTCGCGGATGTAGGTCGTGCTGACGTCCTTGTTGCCCTCCACCACGATCTCGCCCAGCAGGGCCGGAGGACCGGTATCCACCACGATCTCGGCATTGAGGGTACGGGCCGCGCGGTCGAGGAAATAGCGCTGGCTGCTCACCTGGGCCAGCGGATAGCCACGGCGGCGCAGGCGTTCGGGCAATTTTTCCACGGCTTCCAGCATCTGGTCGGCCGTGACGGGTTCACCGGGGGTGACCCCGCGCAGGGTATCGGGAAAACGCGGGGGCGGGGTCGCTTCGCGGGCCTCGTCGCCCCACAGGGCCCCCAGACCGCTGTACGGCGCCCGCCGCTTGCCGTGCTTGAGGGCCGCGGGCACCACGGGGACAGGCTCATAACGCACCGAAGCCCGGCCCAGCACATAGCGGGGGCCCGGCGTCAGATGCAGGCGCACCGTGACCGGCTTGGTCGTGCTGTCCATCTGGAAGGTCGCCGTACCGTCATAATAGCCCTGGGAATGCAGCAGCTTGACCGCCGTCTCCACATCGCCCCGGGCCCGGCGCTCCAGGGCCAGCAGGCTGTCCGGCGGGTCGGAGCGCAACTGCTCCAGCTGGCTCAGGTCGCGCATCTTGTCCGACAGGCCGCTGTTCCCCTTGGGGGCAGACGGCGCGGCTCCCGTCCCTTCACGGTGGGGGGCATCCGCCTGCGGGGCTGCCGGTCCGGCCTCGTCGCCCTCCTCCGGGCTGCCGCCCAGGGACACGCCCTCGGATTCCCCGTCAGGATCCGTGGCCGCGGCGCGTTTCTCGTCCGCCGTGGCGCGGCGCTCCCCGTCCACTTTGATGGACAGCTTGTACGGGATTCGCTCGCCCTGAGCGGCGGGCATCTTGGTCCCGCCGTCATCACGTAGTTCTCCGGCGGCATCGCCGAACAACAGGCCGCAGCCCCCCAGCAAGAGGCAGGCCATGAGCAAAAAAGAAAAAAGGATATATGTTCGGCGCATAATAATCCCATAGCCGCAGAGAGACAGCTTGGCAAGACAAATCCCCTTTGTTACCATGAGCTTATTCAGTTCTTTTTTCAGGAGTCTCCCATGTCGTATGATCTCTGCCTCCATGTGGACGCCAATGATCCCGCTGTGCTGGCCTTTGCTTTCGTCAATGCCCGCAACTATATGAACGGCCTGCCCGGCAAGGAATTCGAGCTGGTTCTGGTGGCCAACGGCCCGGCCGTCAAACTGTTCGTGCCTGCCCAGGCCGAGCTGCAGAAGACCGCCGAGGAGCTCATGGCCCGCGGCCTCAAGCTGCGTCTGTGCAAGAACGCCCTGGATGCCAACAAGATGACCGCCGCCGACCTCTGGCCCGGTTGCGAAGTGGTGCCCGCCGGCCTGGTGGAGATCGTGGAGCTGCAGAACAAGGGCTTCGCCTACATCAGACCGTAATCCCATGTTTGCCCGCTGCCCGCCGTGCTGACGGGCAGCGGGAAGCGCCCGGGGCGTGCCGCCCTGCCGCGGAGCTGGTCACGGGCGGCCTGCCCGGCAGGAAAACCTGCGGCGATGCCGGCCGCTTACGGGTAAACTTTCCGGCAGGAGAGGACTTTCCTCTTCTGCCTTTTCTTTTTCCCAGGCGCCAGGTCCGTCCCGGACATGCCTCCGGCGATCTGCAACAGGCGGTCCGCATCCAGGATCTCCAGCCTGTGCCGGGTGAACGCGCCCAGGATGCCCTGACGACGCAGCCCGGTGACCAGCCGGGAAAAAGAGGCCGGATGCATCCCGATATGCAGGCCGCATTCTTTCTGGCCCATCCCGATGGAAAAACAGCCCTGACGGCCGCCCGTCAGCTGCACCAGCAGACGGCACAGACGTTCCAGCCCCGAAGATTCCTGCTGTTCGATGGCATAGGACAAAAAGAATTCCATCTTGTGCAGCACGGTGGTCAGCAGGTTCCTGGCCAGATCGGGATAGCTGCGAAAAAAAGACGGATCACGCAGCAGCCTGCTCTCAAAACGTACCGTGCGGACCTGCCCGCAACAGATGTAGCGCACATGGTTGTCTATCCCGGTGATGGCCGGGATGTCGTTGATCAGGCACAGGGGCCCGGCCTGGAACAGGGTCCATTCCTTGCCGGTACCGCTCAGGCTCACCATGTCGATGTTCCCTTCCAGCAACAGGTGGAAGAAGCGGCAGCCTTCCACACGCAGGGTCTCCTGATCTTCGTAGGTCTCCAGCTTCCCCAGCGGGATGACCGCCTCCCATGCCTGGTTGAGCCGCTCCAGCCAGAACTCCGCTTGCGTCCTCCTGTTCATGCCTCACCATCCCTCCAGGGGATCAACGTCCTCTCCTGACAGCTCAGTTCCCTCATGCGCGGGATGTCCAGCAGCCGGACGTTCCCGCCCCGTACCCTTTCCAGACAGCCGGAACCCTCCAGCCGGGCCAGCAGCCGCGATGCCGTCTCGGGCGTGATGCCTGCCAGCTCGGCCATGTCCTTCTGGCGCAGCACGGGACAGTCCTTCGTATCGTGGATGTCCAGCAGGAGCGCACACAGGCGGGACAGGGCCGGGCCGAAGGTCACGGCATGGGCCCTGTACAGGAACAGCAGGTTGATCCCGGCCAGAGCCTGCACCACGTTCACATACAGCTCGGGATACTCGCAGGCCAGACGGCGCTCGTACCATGCGGTGACGTCCCGTACCAGCAGGGTCACCGGCGTCATGGCCCTGACCATATAGCCATGCGAGGTCTGGCCGCCCTCCAGGCACTCCGTATTGACCAGGCAGCCCGGCCCCATCAGCAACAGCAGGCGCGGGGCCTGCCGGGCCATGCCGTAGACCCTGACATGCCCTTCCTCGAGGAAGATCAGTTCATGCGGGGCACCGACGATATCGACAGGAGAACGGGAGGAGGCCATCACCCTCCGGCGCTGCCCCCGGCGCATGAAATCTGCCCAGATCCTGTTCAGCCCCTGGACATAGACAGCGTGCATATGGATGTCGCGCCGCTTCATGGAACCTCCTGAGCGGAAAGAAGTTTTTTAAAAAACAAAAAACTTGATGGATGCTGTTTTTTTCACGTCCTGCCCGATTTAGAAAAAAATCACAAGCTGTGACATCCATCAGGAGGATTGCATATGACAAAACAGCATGTCTCTCGTCGGGCCTTTCTGGCAGGAAGCGCCGCGAGCATGGCGCTGGGTTCCCTCGCAGGGGTGGCCCATGCGGCGACCAAGCCCCAGGAACAATGGGACGAAGTCTTTGACGTCATCGTCATCGGCTCCGGTCTGGCCGGTATGTGTGCGGCTCTGGCGGCCAAGAAGAACGGCTGCAAGAAGGTCGTCGTCCTGGAAAAGATGAGCTATCTCGGCGGCAACTCGGCCATCGCCACCGGTGACTTCGGCGCCGTGAACTCCCAGCTGACCCGCAAGCAGGGGATCAAGGACACGCCCGAGGCCTTTGCCGAAGACATCAGCGCCGCCTGCGGCGGCCTGAACCATCCCGACCTGACGCTCACCGTGGCCCGCAACTCCGGCCGGGCCATCGACTTCCTCATCGAGAACGGCGCCAAGTTCAATCCCGAGATCATCATCCTCGGCGGACATTCCGCACCGCGCGTGCACCAGGGCGTCGAGAGCTTCGGCGCCAGCGTCATGGTCCCCATCTGGGACAGCTTCCGCAAAAAGTACAACGGCGAGATCCGCAGCCGCGTCAAGTTCGACAGCTTCATCCGGGATGAAAGCGGCGCCGTCACCGGCGTGAACGTGCGGGAACGCTACGACTTCATCAACGAGTCCAAGAACGAAGACATGGAAAACGCCGGCGGCCTCCCCAAGCGCTATGCGGCCCGCTACGGCGTCGTCCTGGCCACGGGCGGCTATTCCCGCGACCTGGCCTTCCGCATGGCCGAAGCGCCGCTGCAAAGCGAAGAGATGGCCACCCGCTGCCATATCGGCAATACGGCCGGTGCCCTGCGCGCGGCCCTGGCCATCGGTGCCCGCAGCGTGCATACGACCCTGGGCCGCTACGGCTTCTACATCGCTTCGGAAGACCTGCGCATGGGCATGGTCATCGATCCCAAGACCTGCAAGCGCTTCATCGACGAGAGCATGCCCCGTACGGACCTGGCCGTGAACATGCTGCTCTACATGCAGAAGCACCGCTGCATCCCCCTGGGCATCTACGACAAGAAGACCATGGACGCCTTCTTCGACCACAAGCGCCGCCAGCGCCTGCTCTTCTCCAATGCCCTGCGCCCCTATGACACCCTGGAAGAACTGGCCGCCAAGGAACATCTGGACCTGAAGACCCTGAAGGCCACCCTGGACCGCTACAACAAGGACATCGCTGCCGGACGCGACAGCGAGTTCGGCAAGGACATCGCAGGCTCCCTGTCCGTGCCCCTGACGGAACCGCCGTTTGCGGCCTGCACCATCGAGCCCGACCTCTCCTACACGCAGGGCGGCGTGCTCATCAACACCAAGGCCGAAGCCATCAGCGCCCTGGACGACAAGCCCATCCCCGGCCTCTATGTGGCCGGCGAAGCCTCTGCCGGGGTGTTCGGCGTCACGCGCCTGACCGCCTGCTCCCTGCCCGACTGCGCCGCGTTCGGCATGATCGCCGGGGAAGAGATCGCCAAGCGGGCCCGCAACATCAAGGCCTAGTTACGGAGGAATCCATGAAGATACGCACGTTGAGCATGATCGCCGCCGCCCTTTTGCTGGCAAGCTCTGCCGCCTGGGCCGGGAGCTATGTGAGCCACAAAAGCATGCACCAGGACCTGGCCTGCGTGGACTGCCACCAGGAAGAAGTGGGCCGCACGCCGCCGCCCAGCGAAGCCTGCCTGAACTGCCATGGTCCCATGCAGGATCTCATCAAGAAAACGGAAGGGTTCAAGCGTAACCCGCACTATACGCCGCACTGGGGCGATACGGTGCCCTGCTACACCTGCCACAAGGAGCACAAGAAGTCAGAGCTGCTCTGTGCCAACAGCTACTGCCATGTGAAGAACTTCGAAGGGGTCACGCTCAAGTAGACCGGTCCCGGGGGAAAGCCGCCTGCCAGCGGCCTTCCCTCGGGAGACCGGGAGCAACAGCCGCAGCCGGGGGGACGTACGGGGGGGACCGTACGGCCGTGCTGCGCTGTTCGTGAGGTCTGCGGTAGCCTCAGGCTCCGCTAGCACACCGATAATGACTGCCGCAGGCCTCCTTGGCAAGAGTTCCGGCAAAAAGAGCATGCCCTGCCAGGCATGCCGCCATCGCTCTTGCCTGCTCGCGAGAGCCGCTCCTTCGATCTTCCCCATGCATGGCACCGTAGACGGCAGCGCATGAAAGCCTTTTTCGTGCGCATCTTGCCGCTTGTCCAAGTAAAATCACAACATACTGTTTTTATTAAATAAAAATAAGACACTCACGAGTGTCCGAAGACAAGGGAGAGGAAGGATGAAGAAGCTTGCCATTCTCTTTATCGCCGCCACCATGGCGCTGGCTGCCGCCGATGCCCAGGCCATCGACTTCAAGGCCAAAGGTATCTGGCAGGTGGGCATGGGCCTGTCACAAAGGAACTTCGTCAAATCCGTCGGCGGGAACAAGACCGACAGCAATGATGTCATGAACAGCCGTTCCCGCATCCGCTTCCAGATGGATGCTGTCGCCTCGGAGAGCCTGTCCGGCAGCGTGCATTTCGAGATCGGCCATATCCAGTGGGGCCAGCAGGCCGGCGGCGGCGCCCTGGGGGCCGACAGCACCTCGGCCATCAAGGTCCGCATGGCCTTCATGGACTGGCAGGTGCCCGACACCAGCCTGAAGGTCCGCATGGGCCTGCAGAACCTGACCCTGCCCACCAAGGCAGGCAACTCGTCCGTCGCGGGCAACCTGGATGTGGCCGGGATCGTGGCCTCCTGGCAGTTCTCGGAGACCGTGGGGCTTTCGGCCCTCTGGCTGCGCCCCTTCAACGACAACTACAGCGCCGAGGGCAATACCAACTATCTCGACAATATGGACATCTGGGGCCTGACCCTGCCCGTGCGTCTTGAAGGTTTCGAGATGACCCCCTGGGTGCTGTACGGCATCCGCGGCAAGAACACCTTCAACGGCACCCAGATCTGGAACGACGGCAACCCCATGACCAGCATGGGGGCCTATCCCTTCGGCATGACCGCCGCCGGGGCCCGCGGCTTTACGGACCTCGATACCGACAAGACGTACGGCAGCCTGTTCTGGGCCGGTCTGCCCGTGGCCATCACGGCCTTCGATCCCTGGAACATCGAGTTCGAGCTCAACTACGGCTATGTGGAAGGCATGGGCCGCTACGATGCCCTGGAACGCGGCGTGGACCCGGTACGCGGCAGCACACAGCGGCAGGGCTGGCTGGCCAAGGCCCTTGTGGAATACAAGACGGACTGGGGCAGGCCCGGCATCTTCGGCTGGTACGGCAGCGGTGACGACGGCGACATCAAGAACGGTTCCGAGCGTCTGCCCAGCCTGCGCGCCAACGGCATGTTCTCGTCCGTCATGGGCGATGACGTCCATTACGGCGGCAGCCTGCAGGACCAGAAGATGACCTATGCCGGTACCTGGGGCCTGGGGCTCCAGGTGGCGGACGTCAGCTTCATGGAAGACCTCAAGCATACCTTCCGCGTCCTCTACTGGGGCGGGACCAACAGCCCATCCATGGTCAAATACGCCACCACCCGCACGGACTGGAACTACACCAACGATTACGAAGGGATCTATCTGACCACCAATGACGGGCTGCTGGAGTTCAACATCAACAGCGTCTACCAGGTCTACGACAACTTCAGCATCGGCCTCTGGCTGGGCTACATCGCCAACCTGATGGACTCCGGTACCTGGCAGGACGGCCACGCCTACCTTGGGGACAGCTACAGCAAGCAGGACATCTGGAACGTCGACCTGACCTTTGCCTATACCTTCTAGGCCTGTCCGCCTGAAAAAGAAAAAAGGGCCGGCAGACATGCGAACATGTCCGCCGGCCCTTCCTCTATCCGGGATAAGGAGACCTAGGCCTGCTTCTTGGCCCCGGCCATCTGGTAGCGCTTCTGGGCGGAGAGTTCCACCTTGCGCAGGCGCAGGGACACGGGGGTCACTTCCACCAGTTCGTCCTCACGCACGAAGTGCAGGGCGTGTTCCAGGGTCATCTTCTTCACGGGGGTGAGGATGACGTTCTCGTCCTTGCCGGCGGCGCGCAGGTTGGTGAGCTTCTTTTCCTTGGTGGCGTTGACGTCGATGTCGTTGTCACGGTTGTGCTCGCCCACGATCATGCCCTCGTAGACCGGATCGCCGGGCTCCACGAACAGGGTGCCGCGGGGCTCCAGGTTGAACAGGGCGTAGGCCACGGCATTGCCGGGACGGTCGGCCACGATGGAACCGGAATAGCGGGTGGGGAAGTCGCCGCGCCATTCTTCGTAGCCTTCCAGATAGGAGTTCATGATGCCGGTGCCCTTGGTATCGGTGAGGAACTCGTCGCGGTAGCCGATGAGGCCGCGGGAAGGCACGGAGAACTCCAGACGCACGCGGCCGGTACCGTTGTTGGTGCAGTTGAGCATGCGGCCCTTGCGCTGGTTGATCTTGTCGGTGACCACGCCCATGAAGACCTCGTCGCAGTCCACATACAGGTGCTCGATGGGCTCCAGGGTCTTGCCGTTCTCGTCCTTCTTGAGGATGACCTCGGGACGGCCCACGGAAAGCTCGAAGCCTTCGCGGCGCATGGTCTCGATGAGGATGGCCATCTGGAACTCGCCGCGGCCCTTGACCAGGAAGGCGTCCTTGTCGGTGGTGTCTTCCACGCGCACGGCCACGTTGCGCAGGCATTCGCGGTTCAGGCGGTCGCGGATCATGCGGCTCTGCACCAGCTTGCCTTCACGGCCGGCCAGGGGCGAGGTGTTGATGCCGAAGCGCATGGCCACGGTGGGCTCGTCCACGCGGATGCGCGGCAGGGCGCGGGGGTTCTCGCGGGTGCAGATGGTGTCGCCGATGGTCACGTCCTCGATGCCGGCCACCACCACGATGTCGCCGGGCTGGGCCTTGTCCACCTCGGCCAGCTGCAGGCCTTCATAGACCTGGATCTTGGAGGCGCGCAGGGGGCGGGCCTGACCGTCTTCACCGATGCAGGCCAGGCTCTCGTTGGCGTAGATGCTGCCGTGCATGATGCGGCCCACGGCCAGACGGCCCAGGTAATCGGAGTAGTCCAGGTCGGCCACCAGCATCTGGAAGGGCTGCTCGGGATCGTAGGAGGGACCGGGGATCTTTTCGAGGATGGTCTCGAACAGGGGGGTCAGGTCCTTCTGCTCGTCGTCGATGTTGCGCATGGCCACACCGGCGCGGCCGATGGCGTAGAGCACGGGGAATTCCAGCTGCTCGTCGCTGGCGTCCAAATCGATGAACAGGTCGTAGACCTCGTTGAGCACTTCATCGGGACGGGCGTCCTTGCGGTCGATCTTGTTGATGACCACGACCACGGGCAGACCGGCTTCCAGGGTCTTGCGCAGTACGAAACGGGTCTGGGGCAGCGGGCCTTCGGAGGCGTCCACCAGCAGGATGGCGCCGCTGGCCATGGAGAGCGAACGTTCCACTTCACCGCCAAAGTCGGCGTGACCGGGGGTGTCGATGATGTTGATCTTCACGCCGTTCCAGTGCACGGCGCAGTTCTTGGCCGCGATGGTGATGCCGCGTTCGCGTTCCAGATCCATGCTGTCCATGACGCGGTCATCGACCTGCTGGTCTGCTCGAAACACGCCGCTCTGACGGAAAAGGGCGTCCACCAGGGTCGTTTTGCCGTGGTCAACGTGGGCGATGATAGCCACGTTACGAAGTTTGTCATTCTGCTGCATAGTTCTGTCTCGCTCTGGTAAAAAAATCGCCCCGGAACGTTGCCGGGGCGCATGGTTTACGCGATTTTTACAACTTTGTCACCACCGCTTCCACAAGGCGGCCCAGGTCCTTCCCGGCCCGACCGGCCACGGCGATGACTTCTTCCAGCGGCGCGGGCCGCATGCAGTCGGGCAGGTTCTTGTTGGTGAGGCAGGAGATGCCCAGCACGCGCAGGCCCATATGGCGGGCGGCGATGACCTCCAGCACGGAGCTCATGCCCACGGCATCGGCGCCCCACTGGCGGAACATGCGGGTCTCGGCGGGGCTCTCCATCTGCGGGCCGCGCACGCCGATGTAGACGCCGCGCTCCAGCCGGATGCCCAGCTCGAGCGCGCACCGGCAGGCCAGGTCGCGCAGGCCGGCGTCGTAGATGGCGCTCATGTCGGGGAAGCGCTCGCCCCAGGCCTCATGGTTGGGCCCGCTCAGGGGAGAGACGCCGGTAAAGTTGATCTGGTCGCTGATGCACATGAGCCCGCCCGCATCGAACTGCGGGTCCAGGGCACCCGCCGCGTTGGTAAGGATAAGCGTGTCCGCGCCCAGCCCGGCCATGACGCGTACGCCCATGCAGACCTTGTCCGGCCCGAAGCCTTCGTACAGATGGCAGCGGCCCTGCTGCACCAGCACGGTGCGGCCGCCCAGACGTCCCAGCACGAAGGCCCCGGCATGGGAGGCCACCGTGGACACCGGGAAGCCCGGCAGGTCGGCATAGGGCACGCTGACCGTGTCCTCCATGCGTTCCACGAGCCCCGAAAGACCGGTGCCCAGGATGATGGCCGCATCGGGCCGGGAGGGCAGCGCGGCCCCCAGACGCTGGCGCAGCGCCGCCACCGCAAGCTGGACTTCTTCCCAGTTTTGCATAGAATTGACCCCCTCAGATATTGAAGACCAAGCCGATATGCTGTAGTAGCTCTTGTTTTTCAGTCGCAAAAGCGAACCGCTTTATAGCGTGCTGACGCCCATTCCACAAGAGCGGCACAGCACCGCCCTCAGGAGACCGCCTTGGAGACCAGCCAGAAAGACTCTTTGCAACAACACAAGGTTCTCGTCGCCAACCGCGGCGAGATCGCCATACGCATCATGCGGGCCTGCCGCAAGCTGGGTGTGGCCTTTACCGCCATCTTTACCGCCGAAGACGCCGCTTCGGGCCATGTGCGCTACGCCCGCGAGAACGGCGGCGAACGCAGCCTGTTCCGTGTTTCTTCCTATCATGACGCCAACGAACTGATGTCCGTGGCCGACCAGGCCGGCTGCACGGCCGTGCATCCCGGTTACGGTTTCTTCGCCGAGGACTTCCGCTTTGCCCGTCGCGTGACCAAACGCGACCGCAAGATGATCTTCATCGGCCCCTCGTGGAAGATCATCCGCGAGCTGGGCGACAAGATCAACACCAAACGTCTGGCCCGCAGCCTGGACGTGCCCACCGTTCCCGGTTCCGACCGCCCCATCTATGACGAGATGGAAGCCGAGCGCATCGCCCGCAGCGTGTTCGAGTTCCAGGTGCAGCAGGGCATCAAGCGCCCGCTGGTGCTGGTCAAGGCTTCGGCCGGCGGTGGCGGCATGGGCATCGAGGAAGTGTACGACATCGACAACTTCCGCTCCGTGTACCGCCGCATCCGCAACTACGCCCTGCGCCAGTTCAAGGACGAGGGCGTGCTCATCGAACAGCGCATCACGGACTTCAACCACCTGGAAGTCCAGATCGTGTCCGACCGCAGCGGCAAGAACCCCGTGCACTTCGGCACCCGCAACTGCTCCATCCAGTCCACCGGCCTGCAGAAGCGCGTGGAAGTGGCCCCCGGCTTCGTGCCCGCCCAGATGGACTACAGCTTCGATGCCGCCAAGGTGCTGCAGGACATCGTCCACTACTCCCTGACCATGGCCCGCAAGGTGGGCTATGACAACGTGGGCACCTGGGAATGGATCGTCACCCGCCAGGGCGAGCCCTTCCTCATGGAAGTGAACACCCGCATCCAGGTGGAGAACGGCGTCTCGGCCCGCATCTCCAGCATCCGCAACCACGAAGGCCCCGTGGACCTCATCGCCGAACAGATCCGCATCGGTCTGGGCGAGCCCCTGGGCTACACCCAGGACGACGTGACCTTCGACGGCGTGGGCATCGAATACCGCCTCATCGCCGAAGACCCCGAGCACGGCTTCACCCCCTGGGTGGGCCGTATCGAGCGCTTTGCCTGGAAGGAAGAGCCCTGGCTCACCATGCTGACCCACGTGCCCACCGACACGCCTTACGAGATCCCCACCGAATTCGACCCCAACCTGGCCCTGGCCATCATCTGGGGCAAGGATCTGGCCGAGGCCCGGGAACGCGGCGTCTCCTTCCTGGACAACCTGCACCTGGAAGGCCGGAACAACGCCGGTGAAGCGCTCAAGTCCAACGTGGACTTCCTGCGGGCCAACACCGCCCGCACCCTGCGCTTCTAGCTGACGGGCCGCCCCGGCGGTCCCCTTCCATCAACGTCAAACGGCGCAAGAGATTATGGACAACACTATCGAAAAACGCATCCAAAGCCTGAACGACAGGCTCTCGTATACGCGCGACATCTTCGCCGGCAAGCACGAGGACAGCATCCGCCTGCTGGACGAGAAGCTGACCGAGTTCACCAATCGTGTGCGCAACGGCGAGGTCGAGGATCCCCATACCGAGATCGTTTCCCTGGAAGACCTTTTCGTCTTTGTGGAAAAACGCCTGGAAAAGCTCATCACGCCCATGGACCGCGTGCGCATCGTGCGCCATCCCCAGCGCATCTGCCTGCGTGACATCCTGGAGAACGTCTACGACAACTTCACCGAAGTGGGCGGCCAGGACGAGCACAGCCTCGACCCCAGCATGCTCATCGCCCGTGCGGTCATCACCCGCCGCCGCGGCAAGAAGATGCACACCCAGTCCGTCATGGTCATCGGCCAGGAAAAGGGCCACGGCGCCGAGTTCCGCAACGGCGGCTCCGTAAAGCCCTGGGGCAATGCCAAGGCCCTGCAGTACATGCGCGTGGCCGAGACCGAAGGCATCCCCATCCACTGCTACATCTTCACGCCCGGTTCCTACCCCATCGAGGACTACCCCGGCGCGGCCCAGCAGATCGCCCGCAACATCTACACCATGGCCGGTCTGCGCGTGCCCGTCATCTCCATCATCTCCGAGGGCGGTTCCGGCGGCGCCGAGGCCATCGGCCTGGCCGACAAGCGCCTCATGCTCTCCCACGGCTACTACTCGGTCATCTCGCCCGAAGGCGGGGCCGCCATCGAAGGCCGCCTCAAGGCCGGCCAGCGCGCCGCGCCCGAGCTCATCGAGCATTGCGCCCAGAACCTGCACATCACCGCGCAGGACAACCTCTCCTTCGGCTACATCGACAGCGTGGTGCAGGAACCCGCCCTGGGCGCCCGCCCGCACCACTTCGACTTCTTCCGCTCCCTGCGGCAGGAAGTGCTGCGCGCCACCGACGAGGTGGTCATCACCAACACCAAGCCGCCCATGATCCGCGGCCTGGCCCTGGCGCGCCTGCGCAACCCCGAAGCCAACCTGGACGAGATGTATGTGCGCTGGGGCATGTCCGGCGCGGCCAAGAACCGCATGCGCGAACGCCGCCAGCAGAAGTTCCTGCGCCTCTCCCGCGCGGCCGCCATCGACAACCGTCCCTTCCTGGCCAAGAACGCCGCCGCCCTGCGCGACTGGGTGACCAAGCCCTGGATGCACTTCAAGTACGACTTCGTGCGCCGTCACCAGCGCAAGCTGCACAACATCATGGAAGAGCTGAGCAGCGAATGGGATGTGTTCAAGGGCCGCCTCTTCAGCCCCTGGAAGCGCATCGCCAGCCCGGCGGAAAAGAAGGCCACGGCCAAGGAACTGACCACCCTTTCCAACTGGGTGGACGACAACCGCGTGAGCAAGTGGAACTACCTGTCGCCGCGCTACAAGGTCGACCGTACCATCACCTGCCCCAACAGCGCCTCGTACGGCTGCCTCGACCTCTGGGGCCCCGATCTGTTCGCCGAGTTCGCGGGCGTGTGCAGCCATTGCGGCTACCACTTCCCCATGGAGCCCGAATGGTACGTGCAGAACGTCTTCGACAAGGGCTCGGTCTTTGAGTTCAACCGCGAGATCGAAGCCGGCAACCCGCTGAACTTCCCCAACTTCGAGGAACGCATCAAGGCCGCCCAGGAAAAGACCGGCTGCCGCAGCGGCTGCATGACCTTCGAGGCCCGCATCGACGGCACCAAGCTGGTGGTGGCCATGCTCATGGGCACCTTCCGCGGCGGTTCCTTCGGCGCGGCCGAAGGCTACAAGTTCGTGGAGGCCGCCGCCCGCGCCGCCAAGAAGCGCTATCCCTTCCTGGCCTATGTGCACGGCACCGCCGGCATCCGCATCCAGGAAGGTACCCACGGCGTCATCCAGATGCCCCGCTGCACCGTGGCCGTGCGCCGCTACATCGAGTCCGGCGGCCTGTACCTGGTGCTGTACGATACCAACTCCTTCGCCGGTCCCGTGGCCAGCTTCCTGGGTTGCGCTCCCTACCAGTTCGCGGTGCGCTCCTCCAACATCGGCTTTGCCGGCCCCGGCGTCATCAAGGAGACCACGGGCATGGACATCCCGCCCAAGTATCACCGCTCCTACCGGGCCCTGTCCCGCGGCCATATCCAGGGCATCTGGGACCGCCGCCAGATCCGTGCCAACCTCAAGCAGGCGCTGCTCACCATGGGCGGCCGCAACCTGTACTACCGTTAGCAAGCAGACGGCGGGGCGGACTTTCCGCCCCGCCTTTCGCCGCCCTTGACGGTGCGGCCCCACCCAAGACAAACGAAAAAGCGGGAAAACCACATGATCAACATTTCCGCATTGCTGGATGAGATAAAAGCCTCCCCCTACCGCGAGATCGTCATCCGTACGCCCCACACCGGCGTGGTGACTTTCGCCGACATCAAGGAAGGCGACGAGGTCCTCGGCCCCCAGGGCCAGTGGAAGGAAAAGCCCGGCACCCGCCTGGCCACCCTGGAACGCGAACGCAACCCCAAACCCATCTGCTCGCCTGAAAAGGGCATCATCAGCAAGATCCACAGCCAGCTCGAAGGCATGTTCGTGGAGGCCGGCACGCCCCTGATGGTCATCCGCCACATGCTCACCCGCAGCGAAGTGGAGCACCAGATCCTCAAGAAGGCCCTGTACCTGTTCCGCGCGCCCGAGCGGGCCAAGTATTACTTCACCCCCGAGGTGGACAAGAAGATCCGCGCCGCGGACGCCCACTCCGTGGTGGTGCGCGACGGCATGGAGCTGCTCATCATGTCGCGCATGAAGCGTGAGGTGCCCCTGCACTACAGCGGCCCCACGGGCGTCATCTACGCCGTCTACTTCAGCTACAACGAGAACATGGATGCGGACGCCCCCCTCATCGGCGTCTGCCCCGAAGACCAGCTGCCCGTCATCCAGGACGTCATCATGCGCGTCCAGACCGAGTGGACGGAAAAGGGCTAGACCGTCATGGGCAAGGCACTGCAGATCCGCCAGAAAGCCGCCGACAGCCCCCAGGGGCTCACGGCCCGTCGCTGGCCCGCCCTGCTGGCCCTGGCCCGCAAGGCTGCCGGTCCCTATGGTGAGGACGTGGCGGCCTGGCTGGCCGTGCCCGAAGCACAGGCCGAGCCCTGCCTGCTGGAACTGGCGCAATGCCTGAGCCGCCTGACCATGCGCAACGTGGACGACCTGGCGCCCCTGACGCTGGACAGTCTGCGCCCCCTGTGCGACCTGACGCGCCACTGCGAGGACGCTCTGGGCAGCTGGCAGGCCGAAGAGGCCGCCGCTGGCCTCCAGGCCCTGGCCGCCCTGCTGGACACGCTGGAGGCCACGCTCACGCAGTCCGCCATCCGGCCCCCGCTGACCACGCCCGTGGCCCGCATCACCACCGTGGACGTCACCTGGAACTCCGGCCTGCTGGAAAAAAGCTGGCCCGGGCTCAGTCTCCTGGCGTTCGGCCATGCCGGTGTGGGCGGCGCCGGTGTCCGCGACCTGCTGGACCGTCTGGAACGGGGCATGGCCGAGGACCGCTGGCCCGAGCAGCAGGCCCCCTTCAAACAGGCTCTGGCCGATGCCCTTACGCAGCGCAGCAGCCTGGATGCGGCCCTGCGTGCCAATGATCCCCGGGCCGCCCATCGCGCCAGCGAGGCCCTGGAAGACGCCCTGACCGAAATGGAAGACAGCCTGCTTGCCGCAGGCTCCGGCCCCAAACGCAAAAAACCGTCCTTCTTCCGGCGCCTTTTCGGCCTGCGCTGAGACGGTACAACGAACAACCGTTCGAGGAACAGAATCTATGCTGAACAAAGTCATGATCATCGGTCGCCTCGGCCGCGACCCCGAACTGCGCTACACCCAGAGCGGTTCCCCTGTGGCCACCCTCAATGTGGCCACCGACGAATCCTACATGGACCGTGACGGCAACAAGGTGGAACGTACCGAATGGCACCGTGTGTCCGTGTTCCAGCGCCAGGCCGAGAACTGCGCCAACTTCCTGACCAAGGGCAGCCTCGTCTACGTGGAAGGCAGCCTGCAGACCCGCAAGTGGCAGGACCAGAACGGCCAGGACCGTTACACCACCGAGATCAAGGCCCAGCGCGTCCAGTTCCTGGATCGCCGCAGCGATGGCCCCCGTGCCGACATGGGCGGCTATGAAGACGACTATGGTGCGCCTGCGCCCGCTCCCCGCGCTCCCCGCGGCGGCAACATGGGCGGCGGCCAGCGCCAGGCCCCGCGCCGTCCCGCGCCCCAGCAGCGCGACGACGATCTGGGTCCCGCCTTCCCCTCCGAAGCTTCCAACATGGACGAAGTGCCCTTCTAGGCACGGATGCCGCATCTGGAGCATATGGCAGGGCGTTCCTCACGGGGAGCGCCCTGCTTTTTTTGTGTCCGGCGACCGCCAGGCCCGAACAGCCCCTGTTCCCCCCTTTTTTTTGCCGGGCTCCCCTGCAGGCGGCCTTTCCGGAGCACGCGGGACAGGCGGGGCAGACGGCCATGGCAAAATATTAGTTATCTAATTGGAATAATTATCCATCAGCACGAACAGTCAAAAATCCTTCATAAAAAATATACAGAAAATAACAACTTATCCATCTAATAGTAAAAATTCCTGTTGACTTCCGGCAATACTTGTGAAAAAAAGCTCCTGCTGCCACCGGCAAAACCCGTGATGCCGACCCGGCATCGCCCCCCAAGGAGGACGATATGAAGGAAAAACTGCTGGCTTCCGCGGCCCTCGTGCTGCTGGCCTGTACCCCTGCCATGGCGCAGGGGCTGGACGATGTGAAGCACAAGTTCGCCAGTGTCTCTGGCATCGTGCAGGACAAGTGCATGGCCTGTCACTCCCGCGGCTATGACCTGCCGTTCTATGCCAAGGTCCCCGGCATCAGCGCCATCATCGAAAAAGACTACAGGGACGGCATCCGCGCCATGGATCTCAACCAGGAGCTGGTGCAGCGCAAGGATCGCCCCGTGGGCGAGACCGTGCTGGCCAAGATGGAATGGGTCATCCTCAATGACACCATGCCGCCCGCCAAGTTCGCCGTGGTGCACTGGGGCAGCCGCCTGTCCGACCAGGACAAGAAGGACATCCTGACCTGGGTGGCCCAGACCCGCAAGGCCCACTACGCCACGGACGCCGCTCCCGAGCATGCCAACGAGCCCATCCAGCCCATCCCCCACCGTCTGCCCGTGGACGAGGCCAAGGTGGCCCTGGGCAAGACCCTGTTCAACGATGCCCGCCTCTCCGCCGACAGCACCGTGGCCTGCGCCACCTGCCATGCCATGGACAAGGCCGGCACCGACAACGCCCGCTTCTCCGAAGGCATCCGCAAGCAGCTGGGCGATGTGAACGCCCCCACCACCTTCAATGCCGTGTTCAACTTCGTGCAGTTCTGGGACGGCCGCGCTGCCGACCTGCAGGAACAGGCCGGTGGCCCGCCGCTGAACCCCATCGAGATGGGCAGCAAGGACTGGGACGAGATCGTGGCCCGTCTGGCCGCCGATGCCGAACTGACCGCCAAGTTCCGCGCCGTCTATCCTGACGGCTGGTCCGGCAAGAACATCACGAACGCCATCGCCGAATACGAAAAGACCCTCATCTCGCCCGACAGCCGCTTCGACCGCTGGCTGCGCGGCGACAAGAGCGCCCTGACCGCCGCCGAAGTGGAAGGCTACGAGCGCTTCAAGGCCTACCGCTGCGCCTCCTGCCACGTGGGCAAGAGCATGGGCGGCCAGTCCTACGAATATCTGGACCTCAAGAAGGACTACTTCGCCGACCGCGGCGGCAAGCCCCTGGGTTCCGACAAGGGCCGCTTCAACGCCAGCGGCAAGGAAGAGGACATGCACCGCTTCAAGGTGCCCAACCTGCGCAACGTGGAGCTGACCCATCCCTACCTGCACGACGGCACCGTGACCACTCTGGACGAAGCCGTGCGCATCATGGGCATCTACTGCTCCGGCCTGGACGTGCCCCAGAAGGACCGCGCCCTCATCGTGGGCTTCCTGCGCACCCTGACCGGCCAGCATGAAGGCCGTCCCGTGCAGGGCGAGGCCGTGGCCCGCTAACCTGACCTGACCGGATACGACCCGCAGCATCCCCGGCCCGGCACCTTATGGTGCCGGGCCTTTTTTGCGTCCGACGGGGCGGGCGCACGAGGCAGCAAGAATTTGTCCTTGTTTTCCGCACGGCTGGGAAAAGGATACAGCAGCAGGCCCGCAGGCCCCCTTTTCATGCTTTGGCGGCCATGCTATGTTCCTCCCAAACTCCGGCAGGAGCCCCGGCCATGAGCGTGCCGGGATCTTCCAGCCGGGACGGTATGGGGCCCGAGTGCGCGTCAATTTTCACAATAAAATTTTTCTCGCACTCTTTGTGTTGTAAATCAATGTGATAGCCGTTTTCCGCTACGTCTTTTTCGTGTCGTTTCCGTGAAAAATTCGGAAAGGTGGTTGACTTTTTGTTAGATTATTCACAAGATGCAACTCACAAAGAGACGTTACGGATGCGCCACTTGCGCAACGGTATAGCAACAAATCAAATGGAGGATTTCTCAATGTCCAAACTGGTACCCCCTCATGGCGGCAAGGGCCTGGTGTGTTGTCTTCTGGAAGGCGCGGCGTTGGAAGAAGAACTGAAAAAGGCTGCCGGCCTGAAGCAGATTGAGATCTCCTCTCGCGCCAAGGGCGACCTGATCATGATGGGCATCGGTGGCTTCTCTCCCCTGAACGGCTTCATGAACAAGGCCGACTGGAAGAGCGTGTGCGAAAAGATGCTGCTGTCCGACGGTACCTTCTGGCCCGTGCCGGTGACCCTGGACGTGTCCGCTGACGACGCCAAGGCCCTGAAGGTCGGCGAAGAAGTCGCCCTGGTCCGCAAGGGTCAGGTGATGGCCACCATGAAGGTGGAAGACATCTACGAAATGACCGAAGCCGACAAGAAGTGGGAATGCGAACTGGTGTTCAAGGGCTGCGGTCCTGACTCCGAAAAGTTCTGGGAAGTGGCCCCCAATGACCATCCCGGCGTGAAGATGGTCCTGGGCCAGAAAGAATACAACATCGGCGGCCCCGTGAAAGTCCTGTCTCAGGGCGAATTCCCCGAAAAGTTCCCCGGCGTGTACATGACCCCCGCTCAGCTGCGTGCCAAGATGGACGAACGCGGCTGGAAGAACGTGGCCGCCCTGCAGCTGCGTAACCCCATGCACCGCTCTCACGAATACCTGGCCAAGCTGGGCGTGGAAGTGTGCGACGGCGTTGTGATCCACTCCCTGGTGGGCGCCCTGAAACCCGGTGACATCCCGGCCGAAGTCCGCGTGAAATGCATCGACACCCTGGTGCAGAAGTACTTCGTGCCCGAGCATGTGATCCAGGCCGGCTATCCTCTGGACATGCGTTACGCTGGTCCTCGTGAAGCCCTGCTGCACGCCACCTTCCGCCAGAACTACGGTATCAACCGTCAGCTGGTGGGCCGCGACCACGCCGGTGTGGGCGACTTCTACGGTATGTTCGAAGCCCAGGAAATCTTCGACAAGATCCCCACTCCCGCCGAAGAAGGCAAGCGCCTGCTCTGCGAACCCATGAAGATCGACTGGACCTTCTACTGCAAGAAGTGCGACGGCATGGCCTCCATGCGTACCTGCCCCCACAGCAAGGAAGACCGCGTCATCCTGTCCGGTACCAAGCTGCGTAAGATGCTGTCCGAAGGCGCTGAAGTGCCGGATCATTTCGGTCGTGAAGAAGTGCTCGCCATCCTGCGCGAATACTACTCCGGCCTGACCGAAAAGGTCGAAATCAAGATGCAGCGCGCTGCTTCCGGTTCCACCATGTAAGCATCGCCGGGTTTTCCCAGCGAAATCCTGATAGCGGGCGCCCCTTCGGGGGCGCCCCTTTTTTTGCCCTGCTGCCCGCCTTTTCGTATTTCCGGCATCGTGCACGGAATCACAATGTTCCCTCATGCAACGGCCGTTCTTTATCAGGCAAGACTTGCGAGGAAGGCCGCCCGCACCATGATGCAGTTCTTTTTTTAGGAAAGCGTCATGACTGCAACTTGGCTCTCTTGCTCAGCAATGGAAAAAAATTTTTCTTTTTTCCTCTTTTCCTTGCAGAAGGATATCCTTGTCAGCTCTGTTTGTTTCCAAAACAAGACAGCCATTTTTTCCCTTTGCCCAGATCATGGCCATATTACACAACGCAACTCCCGGCAGGCATGACAAGATGCCTTTACCTGTCCGGGATTATGGAGTATACAGGGTGTGCGTCTGCATCTGCCGGACGTAGTTCCTTTACCAAGGAGAGCCATGAAACAGGCCTACGGCATCTCCGGCGGCGCACTGGCGGCCGCCCTTCTGGGTATGCTCTTCTGCATCTGGACGGCATTGGGCAACGAAGTGGCCTTTTGCGTCACTGCGGGCTGCTCTCTGTACCAGGACCTTGTCATCGGCGGTCTCTCCATGTGGTGGATCGGCACGGCCGCTTTTGGCGTGCTGGCCTGCCTTGCGCTGCTGGGCGCTGTCCCGGCGGGGCACTTCCTGGCGGGACTGACCCTGCTGGGCGATATTTTTCTGCTGCTGCTCATGGCGTTGACCTCCCCCTGTGTCAGCTGCCTGGTAGTGGCCTGTTTTTTTGCCCTGACCTACTGGCTCTTCCGCCGTGCGCTGCACCGGGACGACAGACGCCCGCAGGAACGTTCGCTCCTGCTTTGCGCCTGGCTGGTGCTGTTCGTGGTCAATGCGGGCCAGGTAGTGCGCATGCAGGGCGAGGTCTGGAGCATCAGCGAGAACTCCGACCAGGCCACGGTGCGCATGTTCTTCTCGCCGTCCTGCTCGGCCTGCCGCGAAGGCATCGGCATCCTGTCGGGCAGCGTGGACGTTGCTTTCTGTCCGGTGGCGGAGAACGATGCCGATGTGGCCCGCGTGGAGCGCATGCTGCTCCTGCTGGAAGAAGGCAAGACCCTCAAGGAAGCCGTGGCCGCCTGCCAGAACGTGGAGGAGCCGGGCCCCTGGGCGTTCCTGCATCCGGGGCAGTGGGGCCTGCGCCTGCGCCTGCAGCGCAACCGGGCCCATATTTTCAATGCCGGTTCCCGTACGGTACCGTTTTTCGAGTATCACGGCCTGCCGGCCATGCTCAAAAAACAGGCCCAGCCTCCGGCCCCTGCCCGTGCACAGGAGCCGGTCATCGAATTTTCACCGGCCGGTGGCCAGACGTTCCCGGACGCCGTCCTGCCCCTGGACCCCCAGGTGGCCGGACAGTGCGGCGGCCCTGCGCCCTGCCCGTAGCCGCCGTCGCCGGACGATGAAAAACTTGACGAGAAAAGCCGGGCACTTTATAGGAATGCCCGTTTACCCTTTTGCCAAAGTACTGCCATGAACGTACAAAAAATTTTCCGTGAGCAGCGCGCTGTCATCGTCGAGGGGTGGATCAATGCGGTCTATTCGACCTATCCCCTTCAAACGACTGGCTTTTTGCGCACCAAGAACGATCCTTTCACCAATCCGGTGGGGGATATGACCAAGGAAGCCGCCGGCCTCATCTACGACGTGATCGCCGGCGAACATGTGACGCCGCAAAAGATCAAGCACGCCCTGGACCGCTTCGTGCGGCTGCGTGCCGTGCAGCAGTATACGCCCAGTCAGGGCCTGGGGGTCTTCTTCCTCATGAAGCCCCTGCTGCGCGAACACATCCTTCCCCTGTGCCGGGAGAAGGAAGATCTGGCGGAGTATCTGGACGCGGAATCTCGGCTGGACAGCGTCACGCTGCTGGCCTTCGATTTGTATTCGGCCGCGCGCGAGACCCTGGCGGAAACGCGCATCGCCGAAATACGCAATCAGCATGCCCAGCTGGTGCGCTGGGCGCAATCGGTGGATGGCAGCCCGGTTTCGGGCAAAAGCTAACACTCTTCGAAGCGAGGTAGGGAATGTTCGCATCATTGCTGGTGGTGGCGCTCATCGGGGCCATTGCCTGGGCAGGTTCGGCCATTGGTCTGTCGTACCTGTTCGGCGTGGTTTTGCCCTATGTGGCGGTAGTCACCTTCTTCCTGGGCGTCATCTGGCGCATGGTTTACTGGGCCAAATCGCCCGTGCCTTTCAGCATCCCCACGACCGGGGGTCAGGAAAAGTCGCTGGACTTCATCAAACATGAAAAGTGGGACTGCCCCAACACCAAGTTCGGTGTGGTCGTCCGCATGTTCCTGGAAGTCTGCTTCTTCCGTTCGCTGTTCCGCAACACCGCGGCCGACGTGCGTGAATTCGACCCTGTGACCAAGGGCCCCCGCACCATCTACTACTCCTCCAAGTGGTTGTGGTTCTTCGCCCTGCTGTTCCATTACTGCTTCCTGCTGGTCTTCATCCGCCACTTCCGTTTCTTCATGGATCCGGTGCCCGGCTGGCTGACCTTCATGGAAAGCATCGACGGCATCATGCAGATCGGCGCCCCCCGCTTCTTCTGGACCGGTGGCCTGCTGCTGGTGGCCGTGCTCTTCCTGCTGGCCCGTCGTCTGTTCAACCAGCGTCTGCGTTACATCTCCCTGATGAACGACTACTTCCCCCTGTTCCTCATCCTGGGCGTCGTTCTGAGCGGTATCTGCATGCGCTACTTCGATAAGACCGACATCGCCCAGGTCAAGGTCTTCATCATGGGTCTGGTGCACTTCTCGCCCGTGGCCCCCGACGGCATCAGCCCGCTCTTCTTCATGCATCTGGCCTTTGTCAGCGTGCTGCTGCTGTACTTCCCCTTCTCCAAGCTCATGCACATGCCTGGCGTGTTCTTCAGCCCCACGCGCAACCTTCCCACCAACACCCGCGAAGTGCGCCACGTGAACCCCTGGAACCCGCCCAAGCAGTACTTCACCTATGCCGAATATGAGGACGTTTACCGCGATGCCATGGCCGAAGCCGGCCTGCCGCTGGAAAAGCAGCCCTCTTCCAAGGCCGCCGAGTAAGGAGCTGACATCATGGCTAAATTACCTACGCCACAAGAACTCATCGCCAGCCGTCCCGAGTTTCCCTCGGAACCCTGGCTGGACATCAAGCCCCAGTTTGCGCCGGGCAGCTTCTGCTATCCGGCCAAGAAGGAAACCATGGAGCTGCTGCACATGCCCAATCCCCACGATTGGGATCCGGCGGCCGAAGACTGGAACCTGCCCGAAAACTGGGAACAGATCCTCTGTGACGCCTTTGAGGAACGCCTGCAGAAGCACCGCTCCCTCAAGCTGTTCATGGACATCTGTGTGCGCTGCGGCGCCTGCGCCGACAAGTGCCACTTCTTCCTGGGCACCAACGACCCCAAGAACATGCCCGTGCTGCGTGCCGAGCTGCTGCGCTCCCTGTACCGCCGCGACTACACCAAGCTGGGCAAGATCCTCGGCAAGCGCGCCGGCGCCCGCAGCTGGGACAAGGAAGTGGTGAAGGAACTCTTCTACTACGCCTACCAGTGCACCGAATGCCGCCGCTGCTCCCTGTTCTGCCCCTACGGCATCGACACCGCCGAGATCACGGCCATCGTGCGTGAACTGCTGCACGAAGTGGGCCTGGGCATCCACTGGATCATGGACCCGGTGAAAAACTGCTCCTTCACGGGCAACCACCTGGGCATCCAGCCCCACTCCTTCGTGGAAATCGTGGAAATGCTGGCCGATGACTGCGAAACCATCACCGGCATCCGTCCCAAGACCCCCTTCAACGAAAAGGGCCACGAGATCCTGTTCATCACGCCTTCCGGCGACGTGTTCGCGGACCCCGGCATCTACACCTTCATGGGCTACCTGATGCTGTTCCACGAACTGGATCTGGACTACACCTTCTCCACCTATGCCTCTGAAGGCGGCAACTTCGGTTCCTTCACCACCTTCAACATGGCCAAGAAGCTCAACGCCAAGATGTACGCCGAAGCCGAACGTCTGGGCGCCAAGTGGATCCTGGGTGGCGAATGCGGCCACATGTGGCGCGTCATCAACCAGTACATGGCCACCTACAACGGCCCGGCCCCGTCCTGCATGATGGATGTGCCCACCTCCCCCATCACCGGCACCAAGTTCACCAACGCGGCTGCCACCAAGATGGTGCACATCACCGAGTTCACGGCCGACCTGATCAAGCACAACAAGCTGAACCTGGATCCCAGCCGTAACGACCATATCATCACCACCTTCCACGACTCCTGTAACCCCGCTCGCGGTATGGGTCTGCTGGAAGAACCCCGTTACGTGCTCAAGGCCGTGTGCAACAACTTCGTGGAAATGCCCGAGAACACCATCCGTGAGCAGACCTTCTGCTGCGGCGCCGGTTCCGGTCTGAACACCGAAGAAATCATGGAACTGCGCATGCGTTCCGGTATGCCTCGTGGCAACGCCCTGCGCTATGTGCAGGAAAAGTACGGCGTCAACCACATGGCCTGCGTCTGCGCCATCGACCGCGCCACCCTGCCGCCCCTGGCCGACTACTGGGCCCCCGGCGTGACCGTGAGCGGCGTGCACGAACTGGTGGCCAATGCCCTGGTCATGAAGGGCGAATGCAAGCGCACCATGGACCTGCGTCAGGAAGACCTGCCCAATGTGACCGCCGAGGCCGAGGAGGAATAACAACATGTACAACGCCAAAGCTGTCATTCTCGGGATCCTCGTTTTCGCGGTCCTGTTCTCCACCCCCTTCTGGGCCAACTTCGGCGGTACCAAGGACTACAAGCGTCCTGCCATCGTCCTGCCCCAGAATGAAAAGGAATGCGTGGAACCCGTCGAGTTCATGCGCGCCGAGCACATGTACCTGCTCAACGAATGGCGCGATCAGGCCCTGCGCTATGAGAACCGCACCTATGTGTCGTCCACCGGCAAAAAGTGGACCATCAGCCTGCAGAACACCTGCCTGAAGTGCCACAGCAACTACGAAGAGTTCTGCGACAAGTGCCACGTGTCCAACAGCGTCGATCCTTACTGCTGGACCTGCCACATTCTTCCCAAGGGGAACAAGTAATGAACAAAAGCAGAAGATCCTTTCTGAAGGTGGCGGGCCTCTCGGTCTTTGCCCTGAGCAGCGGCCTGGCCACCATGGCCGGCTCTGCCCAGGCCGGTGCGCGCATCGGCTCCTATGAACCCAACGCCAAGGCCCTGAAGGCCAAGCGCTGGGCCATGGTCATCGACACCCGCGCCTTCAAGAACGCCAAGGAATACGCTCCCATCATCGAAGCCTGCCACAAGGCCCACAACGTGCCCACCATGGAAGGCCATCAGGACATCAAGTGGATGTGGCTCGAAAAGTTCGACCACGCCTTCCCCGACGACCTGAACGAACACCTGACCTCCCGTGTGAAGGATGCCAGCTATCCCCTGCTGTGCAACCACTGCACCAACCCGCCGTGCGTGCGCGTGTGCCCCACCCAGGCCACCTATCAGATGGAAGACGGCATCATCGCCATGGACTACCATCGCTGCATCGGCTGCCGTTTCTGCATGGCCGGCTGTCCCTTCGGCGCCCGCTCCTTCAACTTTGTGGATCCCCGCAAGTACCTGAGCGATCCCGTGCCGAACCCCGCCTACCCCACCCGCATGATCGGTGTGGTGGAAAAATGCACCTTCTGCGCCGAGCGCCTGGCCGTGGGCCAGATGCCCGCCTGCGTGGAAGCTGCCGGCGGCCGCATCCTCTTCGGCGATCTCAACGATCCCAAGTCCGATGTGTGCAAGGCCCTCGCCTCCAACTACAGCATTCGCCGCAAGCCCAATCTGGGCACCCAGCCCGGCGTTTACTACCTCATCTAGGGAGAACAGGCCATGCTTGAAAAATTGCTTACCGGTCCCAAGACCTACTACCTGTGGCTGCTCTTCCTGCTCGCAGTCATCGCCGGTTGCGGCCTGGTCTACCTGCAGCAGCTGCAGGAAGGCCTCTCCATCACCGGCATGAGCCGCGATGTCTCGTGGGGCCTCTACATCTCGCAGTTCACCTATCTTGTGGGTGTGGCCGCTTCCGCCGTCATGCTGGTGCTGCCCGCCTACTTCCACCACTACAAGAAGTTCAAGCGCATGATCATCTTCGGTGAATTCATGGCCATCTCGGCCGTGGTCATGTGCGCCCTCTTCATCGTGGTGGACCTGGGCCAGCCCCAGCGCATGATGAACGTGCTGCTGCATCCCACGCCCAATTCGGTCATGTTCTATGACATGATCGTGCTCATCGGCTACCTGACCCTCAACGCCGTCATCGGCTGGGTCACCCTGGAAGCCGAGCGCCATGACGTGGAACCGCCCAAGTGGATCAAGCCCCTGATCTACCTCTCGATCCTGTGGGCCTTCTCCATCCACACCGTGACCGCCTTCCTGTACGCCGGCATCCCCGGCCGCCATTACTGGCTGACCGCCATCATGGCCGCCCGCTTCCTGTCCTCGGCGTTCTGCTCCGGTCCCGCCATCCTGCTGCTGCTGATCTTCATCGTGCGCCGCCTCACCGGCTTCGATCCCGGCCGCGACGCCATCAAGACCCTGACGACCATCATCACCTATGCCATGTGCATCAACGTGTTCTTCTACCTGCTGGAAGTCTTCACCGCGTTCTACAGTGGCATCCCCGGTCATCAGCATCCCCTGGTCTTCCTGTTCGCTGGTCATGAAGGCCACGTTTCCTGGGTGACCAACTGGATGTGGGCCGCTGTGGTCATGGCCGCCGCGTCCCTGATCATCCTGATCCCGCCGCAGTGGCGTACCGGCCCCCTGCTGCCCCTGGCTCTGGTGCTGCTGGTTGCCGCTTCCTGGATCGACAAGGGCCTCGGCCTGCTCATCGGTGGTTTCACTCCCAACATGTTTGAGACCGTCACCGAATACGCCCCCACCGGCCGTGAGATCATCGTGGCCCTGGGCGTGTACGCCGTGGGCGCCCTGGTGCTCTCCCTGCTCTGGAAGATCGCCCTGGGCGTGAAGCGCGAAACCGGTCACTTCAGCGACTAGTTTCACGATCCCGCACTCCAAAGGCCCCGTGCTCGCACGGGGCCTTTTTTGTTGCCCGGAGCCTCCGCGTGAGCGAGACCGCCCACCTTACCTGAAAGGACGGCACGGCCACCCCGCCGGACGGCGACATGCCTCTCACAGGTCTGCCCCTCCCCCTGAACGCACAGCCTGATGCCGGGACTCATGCCTTCTCATCCTGCCCGCCCCCAGACGTTCCGGGGCGGTCGTGAGGGGCGCCCCGGCAGCTTGTGCGGGCATCCGGGCAAGGCTCTCCCCGCAGGCCCGGGCGTCGTTTCCAGCCCCTTTTGCCACCGGGAGACATCGCGCCCGGAGCGCACTGTTGCTTGACTTTGCCCCCATTGCCGCCGATACTGAAATCAGCGGCCTGCAATGCGGTCAGGCCTTCACAACGCATGTATGCCGGGGATTTCCCTGGATGCGGCTTTGCCGCTTGAGGAGTTTTCATGGAAAAAGCGCTAAAAGACGCCATCACCATCTGCAAAACCCTGCTGCGCAACGGCTATGACGCCCACGTCATCAATGCGCCCGTGCAGGAACATCTTTTGAAACACAGCAAACAGCTGGCTGTGGACATCGCCTGTGAGCCCGACCTCGAGACGCTTCTCAAGCTCTTCCCCGAAGCCCGCGTCGAGCCGGACCAGCGTGCCATCGCCCAGATGGAAAAAGAGGGCGTTCTTTTCCGTTTCTATGCCCTGGAAGTGGAGGATGCCAGTCATCCCGAGCTTTCCCTGCTGCGCATCACCCCCACCATGGCCAACATGATGGATCCCCAGGAGCGCCTGCAGCTGCGCATGACCGGCTTCGGCAGCCCGGCCCCCACCGGGGACGTCTATGACGGTTTCATGGACGTCAAGGGCGGCCTCATCCAGCTCACCGGCCTGCCGGACGAGACCCTGCGCCACAACTATCTGCTGGCCATCCGCGCCCTGCGCTTCGCCGCCAACTTCGACATCCCCATCGAGCCCAACACCTGGCTGGCCATCGTGCGTTCGTCCACCCGCGTGCTGGACTACGTGCCCGCCGCCGACATCATGGACGAATGGCGCAAAGTGGCCGCCGAATCCATGTACCGCTTCGTGAAGCTCATGTTCGACGCCCACATCCTCCAGGGCCTCATCCCCGAAGTGGCCGCCCTGGCCTGCATCCGCCAGCGCCGCAACGATGATGACGACACCGAGGAGACGGTCTTCGACCACACCCTGGAGTGCATGCGCCACTACCCCGAAGAAGGTTTCCACTACGACTGGCTGGGCACCATGGCCATGCTCTTCCACGATGTGGGCAAGCTCTTCACCGGCGAATACTTCGACGGCCAGTGGACTTTCTACCAGCACCACCGCGTGGGCGCCAAGGTCACCCGCAAGATCCTGCGCCGTCTGCACTTCAGCCCCGAAGACATCGACCTGCTCTGCCATCTGGTGCGCTACCATATGCGCTTCCACTTCATGCTCACGGACCGCGGCATCCGCCGTTTCAAGGCCCTGGACGAATACCCGCGCCTCATCGCCATGTCCCGTGCGGACATCCAGGCCCGCGACGGCAGCTACACCTACTTCAACCACAATATGAAGTATCTGGAGCGTGCCGAGACCCCCGAACAGATGCTGGAGCCCCTGCTCAACGGTAACGAGATCATGAGCGAGACCAAGCTGGCCCCCGGCCCGCTGGTGGGCGTCATCCGCGATGCCCTGCTCCAGGCCCAGATCGCGGGCGAAGTCACGGACCGTGCCTCGGCCCTGCACTTCGTGTGCGAATACGCCCGCAAGTCCGTGGGCTAGACGCCTCCCGCACCCTGCGGCCCCAAACGGGACCGCTACGACACGACCATAAGGGAGAGGAAGCACGGCGCCATGCCGTCTCCCTCTCCCTCTCATATTCCCGCTCCGGCATTTTCCCGGCAGGCGGCCCTTGTGCCGGACACGGGGCCACAGCGCCCCGCCGCCCTGTCTTTCCCTCCAACCCACGGTCGAGCCCTGCCGTGGCACCCCCGAAGACCATGATCAATCTCCTCGACTATACCCTGCCCGAACTCACCGACTGGATGCAGAACGAGCTGGGCGAGCCCAAGTTCCGGGCCGTCCAGGTCTGGCAATGGATCTGGCAGAAGATGGCCCGCGATTTCGATGCCATGACCAATGTCTCCAAAGCCTGCCGGGAACGCCTGGCCCAATGTGCCGAGATCCGCTGGCCCGAGATCGTCACCGTGGAACAGAGCAGCGACGATACCACCAAGTTCCTGCTCCGCCTCCAGGACGGCGCCGAAGTGGAGACCGTGCTCATCCCCAGCGACTCCCGCGAAGGCGTGCGCCGCTGGACCCAGTGCCTGTCCTCGCAGGTGGGCTGCGCCATGGCCTGCACCTTCTGCAGCACCGGCACCATGGGCTTCGAGCGCAACATGACCATGGGCGAGATCCTGGGCCAGATCCTGGTGGCCCGCGAGCACCTGGGCGATACCCGCCCCGACTGGCCCGTGCTGCGCAACCTGGTCTTCATGGGCATGGGCGAGCCCCTGCTCAACCTCAAGAACGTCATGCGCGCCCTGGAGAGCCTCAACAACGACAAGGGCCTGAACTTCTCGCCCCGCCGCATCACGGTCTCCACCTGCGGCATCGAGAAGGGCCTGCGCGAACTGGGCGAGAGCGGCCTGGCCTATCTGGCCGTGTCCCTGCACGCTCCCACCCAGGAACTGCGCGCCCGCATCATGCCCAAGGCCGCCCGCTGGCCCCTCGAGGACCTGCTCCAGGCCCTCAAGTCCTATCCGCTCAAGACCCGCGAGCGCATCACCTTCGAATATCTGCTGCTGGGCGGCGTCAACGACGGTCTGGAACAGGCCCGGCAGCTGGCCCGCGTGGTCAGCGACGTCAAGGGCAAGCTCAACCTCATCGTCTACAATCCCTCCGAGGGCGATCCCTACAAGGCCCCCTCGCCGGAACGCGTGCTGGCCTTCGAGCAGTACCTCTGGGACCGCAACATCACGGCCATCATCCGCAAGAGCAAGGGGCAGGACATCAAGGCGGCCTGTGGCCAGCTCAAGGCCGCCCGCCAGAACGAGGCCGGGGAACAGGCCTAGACGGGAATGCTTTCCGGGGGAAGGAGGCCCTTTGCCCGCGCTAACGTGCCTCCTTCCCCGTCCCCCATCCTCTCCAACCGCGCTTTTTCTAGAGCAGATGGGGAAAGCAGCTCGAAGACCGCCACAGGGTTAGGAAACCCTTTTTATCCCCTCCCAGCGCCCCTCTGGACGCTGAAAAACAAATGTCCGGCAAGAGAGACGTGAAAACAAAAAAGACGCCCTCAGGGCGTCTTTTTTCGTTATCCGGAACGATGGGGGGCCATGCCGTGGAGCATGGCTGACAAGCTCAGGCGCGAGCCCGTCGGTCCGTGCCCCGGCGGCGATCCCACCACAGCCCGCGGCGGGCCAGACGGACAAGGACCAGCAGGGCCCAGAGCAACGCACAGCCTAGGTGGCCATGCTTGATGAGGGTGTACACAGGGCCGTAGAAGGAAAAGTCCTGGAAGTTGTGCAGAATCAGGCCCAGACCGGAAAGCATGAGCAGGGCCAGCAAGACCAGGCGCAGCATGCCGAAGGGGGTCAGGCTGTAGCTGCGCGAGCCCCTGACCAGCCAGACGATGGCCGCGTAGCTGGTCAGACAGAGCATGGCCGCTGCGGCCCAATAATGGGCCACTGTGCCCGAATAGGCTGCGGGCCGCAGCCAGGGAAGGGCCGCTTCGGCGTAGCGGTAGATCACGGGCAGATGCGCGAAGCCGCTGACCACCGCCCAGACCACGCTGATCCGCCACAGCAAACGGAAAAGGAAGCCGAACAGCGGACGGCGCTCAGTCCTCATCCTTGTCCCTCCAGTGGTCGCGCAGCAGGCGCAGGCCGGCCAGTGCGGCCCCGGCCAGCGGCGCAGCCAGCACCGTGCCCACAAGATCGTTCTCGCGTTCCAGACTGGCCCCGGCCGGGCGCAGGCTGGGCCGTCCGGCGGAGATCAGCCCCTGCCGCAGCAATGAGGCTTCGATATCCCGGAAGGGGATGGACGAGACATAGATCAGGCAGGTGCCGCCATTCTCCTGCAGGCCGAAAAGATCACCGTGCCGCTCCTCCGCCATGCGGCGGGCCAGGGCCGTCATCTCCGCATAGGGGCCGAAATGCTGCGCGCCGTGCGGGCAGGCTGCCACGCAAAGCGGGGGCTTGCCGTCGCTGATGATGTCTTCACAAAAATCGCATTTGAAGGTCTGGCCGTAGCCCAGGTAACCGGGCGCCAGATGCAGGTAGGGCCCCACCCCGGCCTGCAGGCGCGGGATGTGCCACGGGCAGACGGCGATGCACTGGCTGTCGCCGAAGCACAGGGACATCTCCGTGTAGACGGCACCGGTGGGACGTTGCCGGGCGGCCCCCAGCGGGCACAGGCTGACGCAGGGCGGGTTGAGGCATTGCAGGCAGCGCCGCGGCATGAAGACCCGGCGCTCGCCCCGGGCCGTCTGTACGGTACAGGATTGCAGATACAGCCAGTTGTAGGGGGTCAGGCGATCCGTGACGTTGCGCCGTCCCCACCAGTCGGGTTTCCTGTCCCGGCCCCAGCGGGAAGCCGGGATGGGCGATACCGGCTGGGGGACCCGGGCGGCGGCCCGCTCATGGCAGGCCTGCACGCAGGCACCGCAGCCCGTGCAGGCATCCACATCCACGACCACAGCAAGGCAATCTTCCAGCCCGGCCGCCTGAGCCGGGGTCGCAGCTCCCCAGGCAGAGAGCATCCCCGCTCCCAGGCCGGCACCTGCCAGCGTTTTGAGAAAGCCGCGTCGTTCCATATGATCAGGCCTCCTGACGCTGCTCCTTCTCAAAAGCCGGCGGCGGGCGCCAGTACCAGAACAGCGCCAGCAGGGGCAGCAGGCCGGCCAGTTCCGCCACTTCGCGCGGCAGGGCCAGGATCATGCCCAGCGACCACCACAGGCCCACGGCCACGGCGATGGCGGTCAGCATCAGCAGCCACTGCCCCAAGCTCATGGGACGGGCCACCCACTGGAAATAGCCCACAGTGAGGATGGCCACCCAGACCTTGGTGGCGGTCAGGGAAAGCGCGGCCCCTTCCAGCGGCATGGGCTCGATGATGGTCAGGCAGCAGACGATGTTGACCACCAGACCGCTCAGATAGAAGAAAAGCAGCAGGGTATGCTTCCTCATGCCGATCATGGCATAGGCCGCCAGATTGTGCAGGAAGGCCGTGGCCAGGCAGGGCGTCAGCAGGCGCTGGGCCGTGGCGGCCATCTCGTAGCCCGGGCCGTAGATGGTGGGCAGGAAGCGGTCGCTCTCCACGCAGATCAGGAAGATCAGCGGCAGGGAGGCCGCCCAGAGCGAGCGGGCCGTCTGCCCCGCCAGCTGACGGAACGCGGCCCTGTCCTGCGCCCAGTAGCGGGCCAGCAAGGGGAAGATGACCTTGCCGAGCAGCGCGCTGGAGACCAGCACGGACAGGCCTTCCACGGTCTCCCAGGCCACGTTGTAGCCGCCCACGGCAGCGTCGCCGCCGTAGTTCTTGAGGAAGAACACATTGATCTTGTTGTAGAACATGGCGCAGGCGGCCATGATGGTGAAGATGAAGCCGCTCTTCATCTTCACGGCCAGGTCGCGCACATTGTCGTAGCCGAACCCCACGAAGGGATTGCGGCCCAGAGCACGGAAGGCGAAGCCCGTGCAGAGGACGGATTCGATGAGCTTGTAGAGGGCGATGAAGATCAGGGGCGCTCCGGCCACCACGCAGACGATGCCGTAGCCTATGCCCAGCAGGGCCGAAGGCACGCGGATGCGCATCTCCACGTCCTGCCGCCCGCGGGCCTGGCAGAGCGCGAAGAAAGAGTCCGTCACCCCGTCGAGACCGAAGCCCGTAGCGATGAACAGGACGATGAGCCGCAGCTCGAAGCTGTACCCCAGCCAGCCCGTCACGAACCAGGTGACGATCAGGGCCAGCATCATGAAGCAGGTCTTGAGGCCCGTCACCTCGCCCAGCAGGGTACGGGGGCGTTCTTCCCGACGGGCGAACGTGGACAGCAGAAAGTCGTTGAGCCCCACGTCCGAGACGGTCTTGACCAGATAGCCGCAGGAAAGGGCCACGGCGATCTGGCCCAGCATCTCGGGGCTGCGCCGTGCCAGCAGGATGGTGAAGATGGTCCAGGAAAGGTCCCTGGTCCATTGGGCCCCCAGGATGTATCCCAGCTGGCGCGGCAGGCTTTTCAGCTTCATGGGCTACTCGGCAGCGCCAAAGCGCACCAGCGCCTTGAAGCCGGGCTTGAGCTCAAGCTGGCTGTTGGGCACGGTCAGTTCCACCGTGTAGTACGAGGGCTGGGCCACATCCATGTTGGTGGAGATCCACGAGATCTCCGTGATGGTAGCCGAGAACACCTTGTCGCCCAGCGAGGGGATCTCCACGCGGGCATGGCCGCCTTCCTTGATGCGGCCCAGGTCGCCTTCATAGACCGGCACCTGAATCAGCACGGGATCCAGCTGGCCCACGGTCACGGGCGTGGCCTGGGCAGGCAGCAGCACATCGGGATTGAGGTTGGGCATGAGCTGCAGCACATAGCCGTCGATGGGGGAGGTCAGCACCAGCTGATCCGGCAGGGTCTCGCCCTCCCGGATGGGCTGGCCGTAATAGCCTTCCAGTTCCTTCAGGCGGGCCCGGAAGCTCTCTTCGTTCTTCTTGATGGAGATCTGGGTCAGCTCGATGCGGTGCTGCAGGGAGCGCACGCTCTCTTCCAGACGCCCCAGGGCCTGGCGCGAGCCCAGCCCGGAAGCGGCCAGCTGGCTGGCGCGATTGCGCTCGGCGCGGGCCTGCACCAGTTCGCGCTCCAGATCGAGGATCTGGCCGCGCAGGCTCTCGGTGGCGGCACCGGTGGTCACTTCGCGCTGCAGCACGCGTTCGGCCTCGTCCTGCAGATGATAACGCACCAGCGGATCCCCGGCCTTGATGGCATCCCCGGGACGGACCAGCACCTCGTCGATGACGGCATTGAAGGGCAGACGCACATCACGCGTCACGGTGGCCACCACCTTGCCGGTGGCGGTGGTCTCCACGGCCATGGCCGGGGCGGCCAGCAGCAGACAGGCCAGCAGGGCCCAGAAAACGGTCAGTCTTTTCATTATTTTTCAATCTCCGTGGCAGGAAGGCCCAGGAAGCGTTCCTGCAAGAGGTTGGCGACGTACATCCATTCCAGATTGGCCAGCTTGAGTTCCAATTCGGCTTCGATCAGCTTGATGCGGCTCTGGACCATGGCCTCGTGGGCGGAACTCATGGCGGGCATGTCGCCCAGACCGGTCTCGAAGGAGATGCGGGCTTCCTTGTAGCGCATCTCGGCCGTTTCGAAATGGACTTTGGCCAGGCGGCGGTTGGTCTCGGCCAGGGCCACGCGCTGTTCGCACTGCAGCCAGGTGTTGGAGTAATCCGTGCGCTTGCGCGACAGCTCATGGAAGGCCTGGGCCTTCTTCATGCGGGCCGCCTGCACGCCGCGATAGCGGCGGTTCCAGTCGATGAGCGGGAAGTCGAAGGTCAGGCGCCAGAAGTAGTCTTCCTGGCCGTCAGCGGGCTGGTACTGGCCGGCGGGCGGGTTCTTGTCCACGCGGATGGTCATGTCGGGCACGTATTCGGCCCAGGCCAGCATGATGTTGTAATCGCCCAGACGAATCTGGGAACGCAGCAGCAGATTATCTTCCGTGACCAACCAGCGGTCTTCCCAGCGGTAATCCTTGCCGTTGAAACCGCGCAGGATGTCGTTGGCGCTCTTGCTGTCGATGTTCAGGCGCTGCTGCGGCTCCACACCGGCCAGGATCTTGAGGCTGGTGCGCTCCATGACCTCTTCCATGGTCATGCGCTCGCTGGTCAGCTCCACTTCGCGCTCGTGCTGCTGGGCCAGATTGAGGGCCACGCCCTGACGGCCGTCAGCGGACTCCAGCTGCTCCCAGTAACGGGTCGTTTCCCTGGCCAGGGGAGCGACTTCTTTCTGGATGCGCAAAATCTCGTTCTTGGCCTCCAGACGCAGGTAGGCCTGGGCCACCTTGTAGATGGCCTCGCCCACGGCCTTGCGGTGCGTGGAGATGGCCAGGTTGACCATGATCTTCTGGGCCTGGTGATTGAAATAGGACTCTACGGGGTTGGGGAAACGCGCGTAGAAGCCGATGCGGGGCACCACCTTGCCGTAGTTGCTGGGCACGTCGTCACGACCTTCATTGTAATAGGTCAGGGTATTGCCCACTTCAACGGTCATGCGGGGTTCGGGCAGATACTTCCAGACCGCATCGGTCAGGGCCAGACGCTTGATCTCCAGTTCCACGGCGCTGTTGACCAGCAGGGGCGACTGCTGGATGGTCAGGAACACGCAATCCTCAAACGAGAATTTCTTGGCCGGGTCATAGAGGTTGGGGATCACGGCCTCGAGCTTGCTCTTGTTCTCCACCGGCACACCGGGCACGTCTTCCAGCCAGTGCTTGGCGGGCAGTTCCGGGGCATCCGACCCGGCTTTCTGCGAAGCACATCCCGAAAGCGCCATCCCGGCGCACAAGGCCGCCACAGCCAGTCCCCGTTTCCAGCGAACCCTTCTTTTCGTCATGGTCATTCCCTTGCGACAAATATTAGGCACCGGCGCCTTCCTGCGGCCGGACATCCTTTTCAAATTCCATCTGGTGCAATGTCAGCAGCACCCGGCCGTCCGCATCCACGACCTGGGCGTCATAGCGCTGCAGACGTTCATCGTCCCAGCCGCGGCGCAACTGGATGCGCCAGGGCATCCGGGCACCGCACAGCAGCCCCGCATCCGCGAAACGGATGAAGCCGATGCCGCTCAGACGCCAGCCCTGCGGCCAGAGCAGACGTCCTCCGGCAAGCTCCGCCCCGGGGACGGTCTCTTCCATGATACGGCAGGCTGCCTGCAAAATGGCGTCCACAGCGGACAGCAAGCTACAATAGCCGGATTTGCCAGCCGGGGCAATGCCTTGCGCCATGCCGTCGAAGCGGCCCTGCCACAGGTCATCGCCCGCCGGAGCCAGCTCTTCCAGCAGTCGCCAGCCTTCCGCCATGCCGCAGCCCGCGTAGAAGTCTTCCAGAGGCAGATCAGGGCCGGTAACGGTCATCTCGCCGTCCCACAGGGGCGGCAGGCTCCCCGCGGCAGCGGCCAGGAAGACCATGCCCCGTGCCAGAGGCGAAAAATGGTTGATGCGCCGCAGGTTGGGGGCCAGATCGCGGCTTTGCAGGCGCACATGGCACATGCGCGTCATCACGCCGTCCTGCAGCAGCCAGGACTGGGAACGGGCCGTGATGCGGCACTCCCGGGTCACGGCCTCGGGCAGGGGCAGGGGCGCGGCAAAGCGCAGGTCGGAGAACCCGGTAGGTTCCAGCCACGGCAGCTGCAAACGACCGCTCTCCAGCATGGTCTGGAGCAATTCGCTCAGGGGCAGCCAGGGCTGGCCGTCCTGCGGCAGGGCACCATGCCCGGCAAGACGCGGATCGGCATAGCGGGAGAACTGCGCGCAGGCGAGCATCTGGCGGGAAGAAGGCCGGGCGGCTTCTGGCCAGGGCATGGCCTCGTGCGCCACAGCGGCGGAAAACACACGGGGGAAGAGCTCGGGCCGCTCCAGCCACTGCCAGTCACGGACGGGGGCATCGGCCGGGGCGCGCCGCCAGAGCACCCTGTCGGACGTCCCGTGCGTCAGGGCACGGGCCAGCAGGTCGCCCAGTTCGCGGGGGATGGGAGGCCGTCCGCCGTCGTCCACGCAGACCACCCGCCAGGGCAGGCCCAGCTCACGGGCGGCCGCTTCACCGGCTTCCTGCCAGGGGGCCGCATGGGCCGCATCACCGGCATGCAGCCAGCGCAGGGCATAGACATAGCGCACACCGCAGGCTTTGGCCGAGCGGCACAGCGCTTCCATCTCGTCAGCGGCCAGCGCCCTGTCCGCGGGCGCGCACAGCAGGATGCCGTCCAGGCGCCCGCAGGCACGATGCACGGTCTCGGGCAGGGCCGTGAGGGCCGTCAGCGCGGGCAGGCCGTACAGGTGGCCGCCCAGTTGCTCCAGCGACAGACAATCTTCCAGCGCGGCATCAGGCAGAGCAAAGGTCATGCCCAGAGGAGCCAGCGACCCCAGCAGCTCGGCCAGAGGCAATGCCTGGGCATCGGGCCCCCAGACAGCCAGCACGTCACCGGCGTGGGCACCCATGCCCCGGGCGGCCGGATCGAGGACCAGAGGCAACGGCCGGCCGTCTTCGTCGCAGCAGCCCAGATCGAAGCAGCACAGGGGCGGCAGATCTTCACCGGAGCCGTGCTGCGGCGCGCTCAGGGGAGCGACCTCTCCGGGCTCCCTTTCCGCCGGGGCAAGGCTGGCCAGCACGCGCAGCAGGTCGCCCACGGTGGCCACGTGCAGCAGGGCCTCGAAATCCACGCTGATGCCCAGTTCCTCCTCCACTTCCTGCACGATGAGCGGGAAGCGGCTGGAGCGCAGGGCCAGGTCATAGCGCAGATCCATCTCCGGCTTCAGGGAATCCGCGTCACGACCGCAGGCAGCGGCCAGGATCTCCAGTACCTTGCGGGCGGCCTCGGGCAGCTCGTCCCTGGCCGGAGCAGCCGCGCGTGCCGCCGGGGCGGCAGGGGCCTCCGCAGAGGCGGCCGGAGCGGGGGCCGCATCCAGCCAGCGCTGCCGGTGCCGCGCCACGCCGTCATGCGTCAGATGGCCAAGGGCATAGAGACGCGCGCAGGTCTGGCGCATGCCTTCGGCCTCCTTGCCTTTGCGGCCGGCAGCCAGGCACAGGGCCTGCGGCTCGATGTCGTTCACCAGACCGCACAGGGTATCCTGCGGGCCCACTTCCACGAAATGCCGGATGCCGTCGCGCTGCCACATGGCCTGCACGCATTCCACCCAGCGCACGGAATTCTCGTCCAGGTCGCCGATGTGCTCGCAGATGCCGGGCTGGTCGTCGGGATAAGGGCGCGTGGTGATGCAGCTGAGCATGGGGATCTGCGGCGCCTGCATGGCCAGGGCATTGAGACGGCGCAGGGACATGTCGCGCAGCACGCGCATGCTGGGGTGATGGAAAGCCAGGCTCACGTTGAGCATGATGGCCGGGATGCGGCGTTTGCGCAGGCTCTTGCGGGCCTCCAGCAGCACGTCGCGGGGGCCGCTGATGATGAACTGGCGCGGGGAGTTGTAATTGGAGACGTAGAGCTGGGGCCAGGTCTTGCGGGCCTCTTCGATGACCGAGGCCTCGGCGGGCACGGCCATCATGCCGGTCTCGCGGGTGGCGCGGGCCTCCAGTTCGGCCATGTGGGTGGAACGGGTGTCCAGGATGTACCAGGCCACTTCCGGTTCGTAGACACCGGCCAGGCACAGGGCGATGAGCTCGCCCAGGCTGTGCCCGCAGATGAGGGAAGGCCGCAGTCCCAGCGAGGCCAGGTGGCTCCACTGGGCGTATTCCAGCAAAAAGAGGTAAGGCTGCTGCCAGCGGGTCAGACCGATCTTTTCCACCTCGGTCTCATCCAGCAGGGCCAGCACGTCCCAGTCGGCGGCGCGGGCGATGCGGTCCATGGCGGCCCGGGCCGCCGGGAAGTGGTCGTAGAGCTCGCGGCCCATGCCGGGCCAGACGGCCCCCTGGCCGCAGCACATGACGGCCAGCGGCGGCACGTCGCCCTGCGGATGCAGCCAGATGCCCCGCTGTCCCATGGCTTCGAGGGCCGCGGCATCGGGACGGGCCCCGAGGGCCAGCAGTTCCTGCCGCCAGGCGGGCACCACGGAGCCTGCGTGCCAGATGGCCCCGCCGTGCGGCAGGTCGGCGAAGCGCACGCCGTCACAGGCGATTTCCCCTTCTCCGGGCTCACAGGACGGTGCGGGCATGTCGGGCATGCTCACCACGGCAGCCTCCGGCGCAGGAGCCGCCACGTCATCCTTGCGGGCAAGCAGCATGCCTTCCCAGGGGCCTTCGGGGCGGGGCTGGAGGAGCAGGACAGGACGGTCTCCACCGGCCAGCCGGGCCAGATCGCCGGGACCGGGGACAGCCGGAAGGGCCTCGGGCTCAAGACCGGGCCAAAGCCCGGCAGCCAGAGGACGGAGCATGTCGAGCGCGGCGGCCGTGGCCTGCCCGCTGCCGGCGGGACTGAGGACGAGACGGGGGGCCTTGCCCCGGAGCTGGGGCAGGCGGGAAGCTTCTTCGAGGAGCAGACGGCAGGACTCGCCGCTGTCGGCGCCCTCGCGCCCGGCAAGGGGCCAAAGTTCGAGAGCCGCAGACGCTCCGCAAGATTCGGGTCGTTGCATCGTAAGGATACCGGGAATACCGCCACCGGCGGGTAAGGGACCCGGAGGGGTCCGGTATGTACAGCCCGCGGCCCAGGGGAGCCGCGGCCATTCTATCACAATGTTAAAAGCAAATTTTAGGCCATCTCAGGCCGCTTGTCCAGCCCGCGCCAACCGCAAGGCTTTCTCGCTTGCCTTGGTGGAACTCTTGGGATATGGTTAGCCGTTAAAAACAATTTTTACGGGCAGTTTGCCCGGAACGTTTACTGTACGTCACCTGTAACGTACGGTTTTTATACTATATCTGAGAGGATCCGGAATGAAAGAAAACCACTCCAGCCAGAACGCCCAGGAGAGCGGCACCAGCAGTTTCACACGGTTGCGCTCCAAACTGTCGTTTGAGCGCATGGTGGAAATGGGTGCCAAGATGGGCATGGAAAACCCGCTCTTCCTGTGCCACGAGCGGGCGGCTAAGGCCACCACGGTGATCAATGGCAAGGAGTACATCAACTTCTCCACCTACGACTATCTGGACCTCAATACCCATCCCGAGATCACCGAAGCCGTCACCGAAGCCGCCAAGGTCTTCGGCAGCTCCGCCGGCGCCAGCCGCCTGGTGGGCGGCGAACGTCCGCCCCATCGCCAGCTCGAGCGCGCCCTGGCCGACTTCTACGGTGTCGAGGACTGCATCGCCTATGTGAGCGGCCACGCCACCAACGTCTCCACCCTGGGTTTCCTTTTCGGTCACCGCGACGCCATCTTCTATGACGGTCTCGCCCACAACTCCCTGATGCAGGGCGCCCGCCTTTCCGGCGCCGACCGCTACTCCTACGAGCACAACGACTGCGATGCCCTGGAGAAGATGCTCAAGGAGCACCGCGGCAAGCACAAGCGCGCCTGCATCGTCACCGAAGGCCTGTTCAGCATGGACGGCAACATCCCCGACCTGCCGCGCATCATCGAGCTGAAGAAGAAGTACGACTGCATGCTGCTGGTGGACGAGGCCCACTCCTTTGGTGTGCTGGGCGCCACGGGCCGCGGCGTGCACGAATACTTCGGCATCGACGCCAACGAAGTGGACATGTGGATGAGCACCCTCAGCAAGGCCATGTGCGGTTGCGGCGGTTTCATCGCCGGTCGCAAGGAGCTGGTGGAATACCTCAAGTACGGTTCCCCGGGCTTCGTCTTCAGCGTGGGCATGCCTCCCATCGTGGCCGCTGCCTGCCACAAGGCCCTGGAACTCATGCAGCGTGAGCCCGAGCGCGTGCACAAGCTGCAGAAGATCTCCCAGTTCTTCCTCAACTACGCCCAGGAAAAGGGCCTGGATACCGGCGCCGCCCAGGGCTACGCCATCGTGCCCATCATGGTGGGCGACTCCATGGTCAGCGGCTTCCTGGCCACCCGCCTCTTTGCCCGCGGCATCTATGTGATGCCCATCACCTTCCCCGCCGTGAAGGAAGGCGCCGCCCGCCTGCGCTTCTTCCTTTCCGCCTCCCACACGGAAGAGCAGATCCGCAAGACCATCGACACCGTGGTCGAAGAGATCCCCGTGGCCCGGGAGATCGTGGAGAAATTCCGCCGCGAGCACCAGGACGAACAGAACGCCTAGTCTGTCGCACAGCACGAGGCCGGGCACCCTGCCCGGCCTTTTTTTTCTTCCCCAACATCCTGCCCATCCGAGGTCCCTATGCTGTCCCCCCGTATGGCCTATGTGCTGCTCTGGTTCCCCCTCTCCTCCGAGACCTTCGTCTTCCGTGAGATCCAGCAGCTGGTCCAGCGCGGCATGGATATCCGCGTCTACACCATGTACGGCGAGAAGCTGCGCGGTTGCAGCGACGAGATGAAGAATTACGCCGGGCCCATCAAACGCTTCGGCTCCGTGGCGACCCTGCGTCTGCTCAAGGCCTTCTGGCGCGCCTGGAAACGCGACCGCGAGACCGTCAAGACCCTGATGCGCCGCGGCCTGTTCCGTAAGATGCGCAATCTGGAAGCCTATGCCGAGAACCTCTGGTGTTTCCTGGCCGGTTTCCTGCTGGCCGAAGAGGCCCAGCGCGACGGCATCGAGCTTTTGCACTCCTCCTGGGGCAACGGGCCCGCCACCGCCGTCTGGGTGGCCTCGCGCCTGTCGGGCATCCCCTTCGCCTTCACCGGCCGCGCGGGCGACATCTACCCGCAGGACGGCATCCTGGCCGAAAAATCGCGCGACGCCATCTTCATCCGCACCAACAACATGGCCAACAAGCCCTGGCTCCAGAGCTTCTGCCCCGCCGGACAGAAGGACAAGGTGCACGTCATCTACAACGGCCTGACCCTGGGCCGCCGCGTGGACTGCCGCGCTCCCTTCCAGAAGCCCTACCGCCTGCTGGCCATCGGCCGCTTTGCCCGCACCAAGGGTTTCCCCGAGCTGCTCACGGCCATGGCCCGTCTGCGTGACGACGGCTTCCCCGTGCGTCTGACCCTGGTGGGCGACGGCAACTGGAAGCGCAAGCTGGTGGACATGCGCAAGCGCCTGCATCTGGAAGATCTGGTGGACATGCCGGGCTTCGTGCCCAATGACCGCATCCGTACCTTCATGGAAGAGCACGACATGCTGGTGGTGCCCAGCGTGGTGCACACCAACGGCGACCGCGACGGCATCCCCAACGTCATCATGGAGGCCCTTTCCTGCGGCATGCCCGTGGTGGCCACCGATGTCTGCGGCGTGGGCGAGGTCATCCGCAACGGCGAGACCGGCTACCTCATCCCCCAGCGCGATCCCGCCGCCCTGGCCGATGCCATCCGCCGCATGCTCTCCGACCGCGAGGCGGCCCTGCGCATGGCCCAGACCGGGCGCGAGCTCGTCTTCCGCATGTTCGATACCGAGACCAATATCGCGGCCCTGCAGGATCTCTACTGCCAACAGTACACGCAGTGGCGCACCACCCACGGCCCCAACGTTTAGGGAGGGATCACCGGGGAAGGGCCCTTCCGCCAGTACGGAAGTTGGCCCTTCCCCGGCCCTCTTTTCCGGGGCACTTTCGGAAAGCTGCCCTGCCGTGGTCAACCGCGGCGCTCCCTCCGGCAGCACCCCCTGCCGGGAACGCAAACAATCCCCCTTTCCCCGCTCCGCGACGGTCTTCCGCCGGAGCCCCTTCCCCGACACCTGCAACCGGCGGCCGGCGGCCTGAACCTCCGGTACGCCCTGTGGATATGCCATGTGCGGAATAGCCGGTATCTGCCGTCTTGACGGCCAGCCCCTGAACGAGGACGCCCGGGCCCATGTCCGGGCCATGACCGACGTCATCACCTACCGCGGCCCCGACGGCAGCGGCATCTGGCAGGAAGGGCCCGTCAGCCTGGGGCACCGCCGCCTGTCCATCATCGACCTTTCCGGCGGCAGCCAGCCCATGCAGGACGTGGACGGCGAGCTCTGCATCGTCTTCAACGGCGAGATCTACAACTTTGCCGAACTCCGGCAGGAACTGCTGCAGGCGGGCGCCCGCTTCCACAGCAGCCACTCCGATACGGAGGTCATCCTCCAGGCCTACCGCGTCTGGGGCACGGACTGCCTCCAGCGCTTCGACGGCATGTTCGCCTTCGCCCTCTGGGATGCTCCCCGCCGCCGTCTGTTCTGCGCCCGTGACCGCTTCGGCAAAAAGCCCTTCTTCTACACCCTGCAGCAGGGCAGCCTGTTCTTCGGCTCGGAGCTCAACTGCCTGGCCGCCGTGCCGGGGCTGGAGCTCAGCCTCGATCCGCAGGCCGTCATGCGTTACCTGGCCTACGAATACGTGCCCACCCCGGACACCATGTACCGCGAGGCCAAGAGCCTGCCGCCCTCGCACTGGCTGCTGGTGGAGGACGGGCGCCTGAGCATCCGCCGTTACTGGGACCTGCCCCCGGCCGATGAGGACGACCGCCGCTCCGAGGCCGACATCTGCGCCGACGTGCACGAGCTGCTCACCCGCGCCGTGGGCCGCCGCATGGTCAGCGACGTGCCCCTGGGGGTCTTCCTCTCCGGCGGCATCGACTCGTCCATCGTGGCCGGTCTCATGGCCTGCCAGTCTTCCACGCCCATCAAGACCTTTTCCATCGGCTTCACCGAGGCCAGCTACGACGAGAGCCGCTACGCCCGCGTGGTGGCCCAGCGCTGGAACACCGACCATCACGAGCGCGTGCTCTCGGCCGAGGACTGCGCCGAGCATCTGCCCAACATCATCAGCCGCATGGACGTGCCCATGGCCGACGCCTCGGTGGCGCCCACCTGGCTGCTTTCGGGCGTGACCCGCGAAAAAGTCACCGTGGCCCTGGGCGGCGACGGTGCCGACGAACTCTGGGCCGGGTACGAGCACTACATCGCCTTCAAGATCGCCGAATGGTACAACGCCATCCCCGGCATCCTGCGCCGCGGCGTCATCGAGCCCCTGACCCGGCTCCTGCCCGCTTCCGCCGGATACATCAATCCCCGTCTGGCGGTGGAGACCTTTTTGCGCGGCGCCCACGCCCCGGCCTGGGAACGGGTGCAGACCCTGCTCACCTCCTTCACGCCCGAGATGCAGGCCGAGCTGCTGGCCCGGCCCGACCACGACTTCCTGCGCCGCGAGAACCTCTTCGCGCCCACGCGGGAGCAGTTCGAGCACTGGCCCGCCGGTCCCTCGCCTCTGGCTCGGGCCTTCCACGTCTATGCCCGCCAGTTCATGCTGGACGACATCCTGGTCAAGGTGGACCGCTGCTCCATGCTCCACTCGCTGGAAGTGCGCGCGCCCTTCCTGGACAAGGATTTTGCCGAATATGTGGCCCGCCTGCCCATCCGGCACAAGCTGCACGGCTTCCAGCGCAAATACCTGCTCAAGAAGGCCTTCACCGACGTACTGCCGCCCGAGATCCTGCACCGCAACAAGCGCGGCTTCCAGATCCCCGTGGCGGCCTGGCTGCGCGGGCGCATGCGTCCGCTCATGGAAGAGCTTTTCGCTCCCGAGCGCCTGCGTGCCCAGGGCCTGTTCCGGCCCGAGGCCGTGCGCTCCCTAGTGGACGCCCACTGCTCCGGCAAGGCCGACCTGCGCAAGCCGCTCTGGACGCTGCTCGTGCTCCAGCTCTGGCTGCGCGCCCGGGGGATGTAACGGATAAAAAAAGAGGCCCGGTACGGCTGGCAGCCTTCCGGGATGGACGAGGGGGCGGGGGAACTTTTCCTGGCGGAAAAAAGTTCCCCCGCCCCCTCGCGCTCCCCCACCCCTTCAAAAACCGCTCATACGGGCTGGGAAAAGAGACAAGAGCATCCTGCAGATCTGGGGAGGAGGCCTCCCCATGGATCAGGTGTCCTTCAGACAGACAACAAACGACAGGGGCAGGCCGAGGCCCGCCCCTGGATAAGGTTTGAAAAGAAGGGATGCGTGGAGAAGACGCCTGGTCGTGCTGACGCCTTATGCCTTCACATAGCTGCTGAGGCCCCGGTGGATCTCCCTGGCCTCGTCCGTGAACAGGGCATCGAGACCGGCCACGCCCTTGGTCTTGAAGCCCGCCAGACCGGTGTTCAGGCGCTGCATCTCCAGATTGCCGCCGTTGAGGGCCACCTGCTGGAAGATCTGCTGGTCCATGGAGCTGCGCGGGGCATTGAAGGGCGGCAGCAGGCCGCCGTTCTCGTGCATCTGCAGGGCCAGGGTCTTGCAGGCCACGTCCATCTGCCCGGTGCGGTCCTTGCCGCTCTTGCAGTTGAACAGCGGCATCATGCCCATGATGTGCCCCAGCATGGCCAGACGCGCAGGCAGGCGATAGGGGTCGGCCCCGCTCATCCTGTAGCCTTCGGCGGCCCAGAGGGCGTGGATCTCGTAGCGCAGGGCCTGTATGTTCTGCCTGTCCCGGGCGGAGATGTCCGACCGCGCAAGATAGGTCTCCACCATCCCGCCGAGCATGTCGTCCCCGAAAAGCTGGGCCATGGCTTCCCTGTTGTACCGGTCGGACGTGCCCCAGCCGCCGATCAGGCCCTGGAGCCCGCCCTGCGCGCCGGTGTTCACGCCGAAATTGAAGGTGAGCACCTGCGGCCTGACCTTGACCGCCCTTTCCTGCCCGTCAGGCAGGACCACGTTCACCGTGCAGGTGCCGTCAGGCCCGCAGGCATCCTTCCACGAGGCGCATTGCTCGGCCAGATAGGTCTTTTCCGACGTGCCGAAGATCTCGCGCGGCACATCGGGCGTGACCAGACTGGTGGAAAGCAAAGGCAGGTCGATGACGGCATCGGGGTTCACCGCCAGCCTGCGCTGGACGTCCGCCAGCTTCGGGGAGCTTTGCAGGGCCGCCGTGAAGATCTCCGTGGCGCGGGTGGCGTTGGCCGCCCTTCTGGCTGCGGGATTCTTGATGGAATAGGCGCTGTTGATACCGTGCCGGAGGCCCCGGAACAGGGTGTTGTCGCCCACGGCGATCTCCGTGCGGGCCAGGTTCAGGGCATGGTTGGGCTGGCCCCTGTCCTCGCAGGAGACGCCATTGATGCCGTGCCGGGCCATGCTCCGGCCGATGGGGCCGGGCTGTGCGCCCGCACCGATATGGCAGGCGGGCGTGATGGTGGACGTGGCCGTCACTCCAGCGCCCCCGCGTCCCAGATATTGCAGATCGCGGCGGATGACGCCCCAGCCCTGCTCGTTGAGCACCTGGATATGGGCCTCCTTGATCTCCCTGGCCAGCTTCCCCGCCGACAGGTCGGGCAGCAGCCGGTGCAGTTCCTTGCCCAGCTCTCCGGGGAGCTCATTGAAGGACTTCATCACCGCATCGGGGACGCGTTCCCCGTCGGCCAGGCCACGCAGCTCGGGCGGATCGGTCATCTTGTCCTGCATGGCCGCCATCAGCCTGCTGAGATCCCGGGCCCGTTCCGCAAGACGCATACCCTTGTCCGAAGCGGGATCCAGGGTACCCAGCTCCACACCCGTCCGGCGCACATGTTCCCCTATGACCCGTTCGTAGGCGGCATAGGTCTGCTGAAAGGCAAGACGCACGTTCCCGGCCGTGAAGGGGCTCTGCTCCTTCTGGGCGGCCATGATGTCCCGCTTGGTATCCAGCTGTGCCTTGAGCCCTTCCAGACAATGGAGCACCCCGGCCACGCCCTCCGCACCTGCGGGCAGCCCCGCCTGGAAGGTGTCCAGATCCCTGCGCATGGCGTCCACCGCCCAGGAGACCGAGGCAAGCTCCCGCTCGCCCTCGGCAACGGACTGCTGCCCCCAGAAATCGTTCCCCACCAGACGCACGCCCTGGCTCACCAGGCTGACGAAATAATCGGGATCCACACCGGCCCGGCCCAGCTCCGCCATAAGCTCCGGCCGGAGGGCCCGTCGCCCCGTGGCCACCATGCCGCGCCCCAGGCAGGCCAGGTTGCGCTCCGCCGCCGCATCCAGGAGCCTGGACAGGTTGCCGCCGGTGAAGGCCTTGCCCTCCAGGGACTTTTTGCCGATGTACTGGTTGAACAAACGTGTGCCCTCGGCCTTGCCGCAGTAGGCGCAGACGCTGTCGCGCACGCGCTCGGCCGCGGCCCTGTTCCCGGCCTTTTCCTGGCTGCGTTGCGACAACTGCCAGAAACGGGCCTTGGCGGTCGTCGTCTGGAGCTTGTCCGTGCTCTGGTCGAGGCGGACGAAACTGCCCTGGGCCTGACTCAGGTGGCGCAGGCCGGCTATGGAATCGATAGGCATGGCTCCCCTCCTAGACCTTCACATAAAAGGGCTGCTCGCTCTCCATCACGGTGTCGCCCAGGGTCGCGCAGCGCTGCGTCCAGAAGTCCAGCGACAGGGCGAAGGATTGCAGGAAGGCATCCAGTTTGTCCGCCGTGGCCTGTTCGGGCAGCCACATCTGCTGCAGCAGCACGGTGTCGCTCTCCGGGGCCAGGGTGATGGTGGCGCCCTGGGTATCCTGCCACATGAGGTTGGCGGTGAGCAGGGCCCGCAGTTCCCGCAGGGCCACTTCCTCATCCTCGGAAAGCGTACCTATGCTGCCGAAGGCGATGAACGTGCCCTGCCCTTCATCGAAACGCAGATGCACCACATGGTCGTCGGCCGAAGCCAGGGCGCAGTAATTGGCGTCATCGAGCTGCAAAGGCTCGATCTCCTGCTGGCGGGAAAATTCTTCCAGAAGCGTGTTGGCGGTCTCGCGGCTTATCATGATGCCTCCTTCCGTGCAGAGGTCTAAAGAAGTTCAGGGGATATTTTCGGCCTGTTCCTGATGTTGGCGGTACTGCCGACAGCGTTGGCAACGGACAGGCTACACCAGTGAATCAGCAAAAAGAGTGCCAGAGAGCAACCGCGGCATGGCAGCGGAGCGGCCCCGCGCACCATACGCCTCCGGGCAGAGCGCCTTGCCCTGCCGGAGGGGAGCAAAAGTCCATGCCCTCCCCGGCCGAGATGAGGGGAAGCCATATGCCATTATCCCCCAGGGGCTTGGACTTTTCAATCTGTCCGCCTCCCGGCGGCCCTGGCGAAACCGGAGCGCATGGTCCGGCAAGACGCCCCGGCGAAAGCCGTACCGGCGACGACCCGGCAATCTGGCCCATCCCGGCCGGAGGGTCATGCTGCGGGGCCAGCGTCCGCCGGCAGGGACAAAAAAAGCGAAGCCCCGGCAGCGGGGCTCCGCATCATGCAGCAAGGAAGGGAGAGAGGTATCAGAGGTTGGCGTTGAAAAACGCCTCGATCCTGTCGAAGGGGATGATGTCCACCCGGTCGTACAGGTCCGTATGCGAGGCACGGGGCACGATCATCAGTTCCTTGTTGTTACCGCTGAGCTTCTTGAAGGCATCCTCGCTGAAGTAGCGGGAATGGGCCTTTTCCCCGTGGACCAGCAGGACCGCGCTGCGGATCTCGCCCGCATAGGCCAGCAACGGCATGTTCAGGAAGGACAGGGCCGAGGTGGCGTTCCAGGCACCATTGGAGTTGATGGAACGGGGATGGAAGCCGCGCTTGGTCTTGTAATAATCGAAGTAATCCTTGACGAACTGCGGCTCGTCGCCCGTCAGGGCCTCGGGCAGGCCTGCGGCGGACGGTGCGACGCTGCCGGAGCGTGCGTCCCGGGTGCGCTGTGCGTTCAGCTGCTGGCGCAGCGCGTAGCGGGCCTCGGCATCCATGGCGTCAAAATAGCCGTTGGCCGTGACGCGGCTCATGTCGTACATGGTGACGGCCACGGTGGCCTTGATGCGGGTATCCATGGCGGCGGCGTTCAGGCCCATGCCGCCAAAACCGCAGATGCCGATGATGCCGATGCGCTCCGCATCCACCGCATCCAGCGTGGTGAGGAAGTCCACCGCGGCGCTGAAGTCTTCGGTATTGATGTCCGGCGAGGCCACATGACGCGGCTCGCCGCTGCTCTCGCCCGTATAGGAGGGGTCGAAGGCCAGCGTCAGGAAGCCGCGTTCGGCCATGGTCTGGGCATAGAGTCCGGACGCCTGTTCCTTCACCGCGCCAAAGGGGCCGCTCACGGCCAGGGCCGCCAGCTTGCCCTTGGCATCCCGGGGCACGTACAGATCGCCCGCCAGGACAGTGCCGTAACGGGTGCGGAAGGTCACCTTGCGGTGTTCCACTTTGTCGCTCCTGGGAAAGACCTTGTCCCATTCCTGTACCAGTTCCATAGCCTTACCATCCTTGAAAGCAGTCGTGCCAGAGGGGGCCTTGTCCGCTGCGGCCGCAGATCCGGCAAACAGCATCGTGCCTGCCAGGATCGTCGCCGCCAGTGTTTTGCACATGCTCATCATGTCGCTCCGGCTTGAAGTTGTCCGGCAGGAACGTGCCTGCCGGCGTTCTTTTCTGTGTAGCCGCAGCTCCTATCCATGACAAATACCTATATCGAATGTTTCACCATAGAAATAAGGCATGGATAAACCGACATATGTCCCGCCTGGGCACACCGCTCCGGCACGGAAGGCCCCAGCAGTGCCTTGCAAGAAAGGGAAGCCCATCAAACGTGCGCCTCGTGGCGTTCGCGCCGCGCCACTTGATTTTTTCAAGAAAACGGCACGCATTTCTTGGCCCGGCTTCTGGCCCGGCCCCGGCGCCCCTGATACCTTTCCCTCCGGATACCGGGACTCCGCAACAACATCCCAGAGAGGTGACCCAGATGAAGATACAGCAGATCCGCAACGCCATGGTCCGCATCCGCTACGCCGGCAAGACCTTCCTCACCGACCCCTGGCTGGCGCCCAGGGGCAGCATGGGGACGTTCCGCGACTATCCCATGTTCCGCTGCCGCCCCGAACGGCTGGACCTGCCCCTGCCCCTGTGCGACCTGCCCATGCCGGTGGCCGACATCCTGACCGGTGTGGATGCCTATATCGTGACCCATGTGCATCCCGACCATATCGACATGGCCGCCGACGGCAGCGTGGGCGCGCCGCTGGACAAGGCGGTGCCCGTGTTCGTGCAGAGCGAAGAGGATGCCGCCGTGCTCCGGCGCTCCGGCTTCGCCCGGGTGGAAGTGCTGGGAGAGGAGACCGTCTTTGCGGGCATCCGCCTCAGCAAGACGCCCGGACGCCACGGCACCATCATCCCCTGCGGGCCGTCCTGCGGCGTGGTCTTCCGGTATCCTGACGAAAAGACGCTCTATGTGGCCGGTGACACCATCTGGTTCGACGGTGTGGCCGAAAGCCTGCGCCGTTACCGGCCCGATGTGGTCATGGTCAATGCCTGCGCGGCCGAACTGCTGGACGAGGGCCGCCTGATCATGGACGACGCGGACGTGGCCGCCCTGCACGCCGCCCGCCCGGAAGCGCGGATCATCGTCAGCCATATGGACACCGTGCCCCATGCGGCCCTGACCCGGCAGGACATGGACCAGGCCCTGCGCCGTCGCGGCATCCGGGAGGCAGTCTTCATGCCCGACGACGGCCAGAGCGCCGATTTTTAACGGCAGGAAAACTCCGCACGGCCCGCAGACGGACGGGCTGACGCATAGCGTGGCAGGCAGGAGGGATCCCCGTCCCGCCACGGTGCCTGCGCTCCGGCAGGTCCACGGCTCCGCCCGGCGCCCCTGCCCTGTGCCCTCCCCGAATCAGGTCCCCGCCGGTCCCCAGGCAGAACGCCTTCCTTCCTCTTCCCCCTCCGGCGGGGGCCTTCATTCCGCCAGATCTTCCGCTTCCCGAAGGACCACATGCAGCTCGTAGCTGCCCAGCGGTTCCACCTCGGCCAGAAAGGCATCCAGGGCCTCCATGTCCAGAAAATACATGTCGAGGAAATAGAGGTTGTCGCCTGTGGTGCGGTAACAGTGGATGGTGCGCCTGCCCTCCTTGCGGCAGCAGGCCTTCAGGGCCTCCACAGGGCCGTGCCTGAGCTGCACCCGGATGACGGCATGGACCTTGTAGCCGAAGACCGGGCAATTGACGTTGATGGTGTAGCGCTGAAGGATGCCCATGTCCTCCAGCCGTTCCACCCTGTTCCTGACGGCCTGCCCGGTGAGGAAGACCCGCGCACCCAGTTCCTTCATGGTGATGCGCGCGTTCTTCCTGAGTTCTTCGACGATCCTCACATCCGTTGCATCTATCTTGGTCTTCATACGGCCTCCGCTCTGCCCCGCCATCTTCCCGGATAAACAGGCCAAAAGCAAATCTCCGTCCTCCTGACGGCAAGACGGCATCTTTGCCCTCCGCTTTTCCTGCCCGTCTTCCGCCCCTTCCGCAGCACAGTCCGCTTTCGTTGCCATGACGGCAGGCGCCTCCCCGGCCGCGAAGGCGACCCGTTACCCGCGCATCCCGCAGCGGGCATGAAAAAAGCCCGGCGGACAGGGCATGCCTGTCTGCCGGGCTCGATGAGGCGGACGGATCGTCGCTGCTAGTAAGCGTGCTCGTCCTTCAGGTCTTCAGCGCTCAGGCTGTGGGAGAACAGGCGGTAGACCCAGAACTGGTACAGCAGCACGATGGGCACCATGACCAGAGCCACGCCCAGCATGATCTTGAGGGTCAGCTCGGACGAGGAGGCATTGAAGGCCGTCAGGGTGGCGGTGGGATCGATGGACGAGATGAGCATGCGCGGGAACATGCCCATGACGCCGAAGAAGGTCACACCGATGATGTACACGGCGCTGCACATCCAGGCCTTCCACAGCTGGCCGCGGCGCAGCATGCAGCGCACGCCCAGCAGACCGGCCAGGGCCACCACGGGCAGCAGGAGCAGCAGCGGATTGCTCCAGTAGTTGCTGAACAGGTCGGTGTTGAAGAAGGTCAGCACCAGGAAGGCCACCAGCAGGATGAGCATCACGGGCCAGAGCAGGTTGGCGCTGGCCACGGCGCGGGTCTGCAGTTCGCCCTGGCTCTTGATGGCCAGCCACAGGGAACCGTGCAGCATGAACATCACCAGGAAGAAGATGGCGCCGGCGATGCCGTAGCCGTTGACCAGGCCCATGAGCGTGCCGTGGAACACGCCTTCACCGTCGATGGGGATGCCCATGAACAGGTTGGCGAAGGTCACGCCCAGCAGCAGGGAGGGCACCAGGTTGGACAGGAAGTGGACCAGATCCCAGAAGCCGCGCCACACGCCGCTTTCCACCTTGCCGCGGAACTCGAAGGACACGGCGCGGAAGATCAGGGCGAACAGCAGGATCAGCAGGGGAGCGTACAGGGCGCTGAACATCACGGCATAGACCTTGGGGAAGGCCGCGAAGGTCACGCCGCCGGCGGAGATCAGCCACACTTCGTTGCCGTCCCAGAAGGGACCGGCAGCGTTGTACATGATGCGGCGTTCTTCCTCATTGCTGCCGATGAAGGGCAGCAGGCTGCCCAGGCCCAGGTCGAAGCCGTCCAGGACGAAATACACGGCCCAGAGCAGCGCCCACAGGATGAACCAGATTACTTGCAAGGTTTCCAGCATGACTTAGTCCTCCTGCCCCTGCGGGCCCTTGATGGCGTACTTGCGCAGCAGGAAAATGTCCAGAAGGCCCAGCACGCTGTAAACGATGATGAAGGCCAGCAGCGACGTGGACACATGCTCGGCGGGCACCGGCGACACGGCGTCGCTGGTGCGCATCAGACCGTAGACGATCCAGGGCTGACGGCCCATTTCCGCCACCAGCCAGCCCATGGCGATGCTGATGTAGGGCAGCGGGATGCACCACACCAGGGCACGCATGAGCGTGGGGTTGATGGTCTCGCGGTTACGCTGCAGCGTGGCCCAGGCGGCCAGGGCCAGGAAGATGACACCAAAGAAGATCATGGCGCGGAAGCCCCAGAACACGGGCGTGACCGGCGGACGGTCTTCCTTGGGGAAGTCCTTGAGGCCCTTCACTTCGGCATCGGCGTCGCCGTAGGAGATCCAGCTCAGCAGGCCGGGGATGCCGATGGCTTCCACGGAGTTGGTCTCGTTGGCTTCGTCCGGCACCACGGCCAGGTAGAAGGGAGCGTTCTTGGTGGTCTCCCAGTGGGATTCCATGGCGGCCAGCTTGGCGGGCTGCAGTTCGGACACCACCTTGCCCTGGATGTCGCCGCTCAGGGCGAGAGCCAGCACCAGCACCAGACAAATGGGAGCGGTCATGCGGAAGGAGCGGCGGAAGAATTCCACGTTGCTCTTGCGCAGCAGGTGCCAGGAAGACACGCCCAGCACGAAGAAGCAGGACAGCGTCCAGGCGGAGAGCAGGGTGTGGGCGTACATGCCCCAGGCGTAGGGGTTGGTGACCACGGCCATGAAGTCGGCCAGTTCGGCGCGGCCGTTCTGGATCACATAGCCCAGCGGGTTCTGCATGAAGCCGTTGGCCAGGATGATCCACAGGGCGGACAGGTTGCCGGCCAGCACCACCAGCCAGATGGCCAGCAGATGGGTCTTCTTGCCCACGCGATGCCAGCCGAAATGCCAGACGGCCAGGAACGTGGACTCCAGGAAGAAGGCCACAGTGGCTTCGATGGCCAGCAGGGAGCCGAAGATGTCGCCCACGTATTCCGAATACCGGGCCCAGTTGGTCCCGAACTGGAATTCCAGGGTGATGCCCGTCACCACGCCCAGGGTGAAGTTGATGATGAAAAGTTTGCCCCAGAACTTGGCATGCTTGCGCCAGACCTCATCCCCGGTGCGCACATAGCGGGTCTCCATCAGCGCGATGAGCAGGGACAGGCCCAGCGTCAGCGGCACGAAGATGAAGTGGAAAAAGACGGCCACGGCGAACTGTAGCCGCGAAAGCAGAATGACATCATCCATAGATCGTCCTCCTTATGGAGCGACCTGCATACCGTTATCCTTAGCGAAAAGCAAGACAAAGTTTAGGCCCTGCAAGGCCTTGACGGCTGATTGGGAAAGATTACTTATTCCCCAGCAAGTATCCATGGAGGTTGTCATCATGCCGGAAAATACGGCTCAATCCTGTGAATTTCGCGCCGAAGTGCGCAAAGTGCTGAGCATTCTCACCAACTCTCTGTATACCAATCGCGAGATCTTTCTCCGCGAGCTCATCTCCAACGCTTCCGACGCCCTGGACAAACTGCGCTTCCGCAGCAACCGGGGCGAGACCCCGCGCCATGACGACCTGCCGCTGGAGATCCGCATCAGCCTCGACAAGGACGCCAAGACCCTGACCATCGAGGACACCGGCCTGGGCATGACCGCCGCCGAACTGGCCGAGAACCTGGGCACCATCGCCAAATCCGGCACCGAGGCCTTCCGCGCCCAGCTGGCTGCCGAGGAAGCCAAGGCCGACGGCGAAAAAGCCGATGCCGCCAACATCATCGGCCGCTTCGGCGTGGGCTTCTATTCCGTGTTCATGGTGGCCGAAAAGGTGGACGTGACCTCGCGCCCGGCCTTCGGCGATGACGACAGCGCCGCCACCTGGACCAGCGACGGCCTGGGCACCTACACCGTGGCCCCCGCCGGTGACGACGCCCCGCAGCGCGGCACGCGCATCGTGGCCCACCTCAAGGAAGACGCCGCGGAGTTCCTCGAAAAGTTCCGCGTGGAATCCGTCATCCGCAAGCATTCGGCCTTCGTGCCCTTCCCCGTGCTGGTGGACGGCGAGCAGGTCAACACCCAGCCCGCCCTGTGGCGCGAGCCCAAGTCCTCCGTCACCAAGGAACAGTACGATGCCTTCTACCAGGCCCTGACCTATGACAGCAAGGCGCCGCTGGACGTGCTGCATATCTCCGTGGACGCGCCCGTGCAATTCAACGCCCTGCTCTACATCCCCGACGCGCGTCAGGACCTCTTCGGCCTCGACCGTGATTTCTGGGGCCTGGATCTCTACGCCAGCCGCGTGCTCATCCAGCACCGCAACAAGGAACTGATCCCCGACTGGCTGGCCTTCCTCAAGGGCGTGGTGGACACCGAGGACCTGCCCCTCAACATCTCCCGCGAGACCCTTCAGGAAAACGTGGTCCTGCGCAAGATCAACCAGACCATCATCAAGCAGACCCTGAGCCACCTGGAAAAGCTGGCCGCCAAGGATGCCGAGAAGTACGCCGCCTTCTGGCGCCTGCACGGCCGCATCTTCAAGCTCTCCTACCAGGACTTCGCCAACCGCGAACGCATCGCCGGTCTGCTGCGCTTCAACACCTCGGCCCTGGACGACGGCGAAGCCCTCTCCAGCCTGGACGAATACATGTCCCGCGCTCCCGAAGGCCAGAAGACCTTCTGGTACGTCTCCGCGCCCAACCGTGAGGCCGCCCGCCTGAGCCCGCATCTGGAACGCTTCACCCGCAAGGGCATCGAAGTGCTCTTCCTCTACGAGCCCGTGGACGAGTTCGTCATGGAAGGCATGGGCAAGTACAAGGACTGGGAATTCAAGGCCATCGAGAACGCCGCCGATGACGCCCTGGACGCCTTCGCCGACAAGGCCGACAGCGAAAAGCCCGCCGCCGCCGCGCCCCTTTCCGACGACGACAACGCCAGCTTCGACAAGCTGCTGGAACGCATCAAGGAGATCCTGGGCGAACGCGTGGCCGACGTGCGCGTCTCCCACCGCCTGGCCGACAGCCCGGCCGTGCTGGTCTCGCCCGACGGCATGACCTCGTCCATGGAAAAACTCATGCGCGCCATGCAAAAGGACGACTCCCTGCCCGTCAAGGTGCTGGAAGTCAACCGCGACCACGTGCTGCTGCGCAGCCTGCTCAAGATGTTCAAGGCCGATCCCCAGGACAAGACCCTGGCCGGCATGGTGGAGAACCTCTTCGACGCCTGCATGCTCCAGGAAGGCTACCTGCGCGATGCCCAGATGCTGGCCGGCCGCAGCAGCCATCTGCTGGAACAGGCCGCGGCCTGGTACGTGGAAGTGAAAAAGCTGTAACCCGCCGACGACACACCCCGCCCGCCGACAGGACACCGGCGGACGTTCCTCCTCGCAGGATGTCCGGCCCCGCTCAGGGGCCGGGCATCTCCCCCGTACCGGGGATCGCCGCAGGCCTTGCGCCTGCGGCGATTTTGCTGTCATCCCCCCTGCTCCGGCCGCCGCATCCATAAAAAGGGGACTCGCCCTGCCCTGCGGCTGCCGCACTTCGTCGGCGATTCGTCGCCGTCCCGTCTTCCTGCCGTAAAGTTGGGGCGTCAGGACTTGACAAGCGCGTCCGTGCATTGTATGTGTTGCCGCTCTACGGCATTCATGCGCTGCCTGTCCGTCTTGGGCAGGCAGTGAAACTTTGGAGGAAACTATGCCTACTATCAACCAGCTCATCCGCATCGAGCGGACTGCGGTGGTGAAGCGCAAGAAGACCCCGGCCCTGCAGGCTTGCCCCCAGCGCCGCGGCGTGTGCACCCGTGTGTACACCACCACCCCCAAGAAGCCTAACTCCGCTCTGCGTAAGGTCGCCCGTGTGCGCCTGACCAACGGCATCGAAGTGACGGCCTACATCCCCGGCGAAGGCCACAACCTGCAGGAACACTCCGTGGTGCTCATCCGCGGCGGTCGTGTGAAAGACTTGCCCGGTGTCCGTTACCACATCGTGCGCGGCACCCTGGATACCTCCGGTGTGGCCGATCGTCGCAAGAGCCGTTCCAAGTACGGCGCCAAGCGTCCCAAATAGGTTATTTTTTGCTAACTCCGGCGTACGTCATGCAACGCACCCAGGCTGCCCTCTCACGGCGCGCCGGGGCGCTGCGGGGCTGGTGACGCCGAAACACAGAGATTCTCAAGGAGAATATCATGCCCCGTAAAGGTCCTGTCCCGAAGAGGGAAGTGCTGCCCGATCCGCTGTACAACAGCCGTCTGGTCACCAAGTTCGTGAACCGTCTCATGTACGACGGCAAGAAGGGCGCTGCTGAAAAGATTTTCTACAGCTCGCTGGAAACCCTGGGCGAAAAGACCGGTGAAGAACCCATGCGCGCCTTTGAAAAGGCCCTGGACAACGTCAAGCCCCATCTGGAAGTCAAGGCCCGCCGCGTGGGCGGTGCCACCTACCAGGTGCCCATGGAAGTCCGTCCCGAACGTCAGATTTCCCTGTCCATCCGCTGGCTGATCAACTATGCCCGTTCGCGCGGCGAAAAGGGCATGACCTCCAAGCTTTCCGCTGAACTGCTGGACGCCTACAACGGTCGCGGCGGCGCGGTGAAAAAGCGCGAAGATACCCACCGTATGGCCGAAGCCAACAAGGCTTTCGCCCACTACCGCTGGTAAGCTCGATTCCGAGTGACTGCTGCCGCGCCCGCAAGGGCGCGGCGCTTTTCCCCCCGCCCCACTGCCCCTTTTCTGGAGGATAACGTGTCCCGCACCACCCCCGTAGACAAACAGCGCAATATCGGCATCATGGCCCATATTGACGCCGGCAAAACCACCACCACCGAACGCATCCTTTTCTACACCGGTGTTTCCCACAAGATCGGCGAAACCCACGACGGTGAGTCCACCATGGACTGGATGGAACAGGAACAGGAGCGCGGCATCACCATCACCTCCGCCGCCACCACCTGCTTCTGGAAGGACTGCCGCATCAACATCATCGACACCCCCGGCCACGTGGACTTCACCATCGAAGTGGAACGTTCCCTGCGCGTGCTGGACGGTGCCGTGTGCGTGTTCGACGCCGTGGCCGGCGTTGAGCCCCAGTCCGAAACCGTGTGGCGTCAGGCCGACCGCTACCACGTGCCCCGCATCTGCTTCGTGAACAAGATGGACCGCATCGGTGCCAACTTCTTCCGCTGCGTGGGCATGATCCACGAACGCCTGGGCGCCAAGGCCGTGCCCCTGCAGCTGCCCATCGGCGCTGAAGACAAGTTCGAAGGCGTCGTGGACCTCATCGAAGGCAAGGCCCACCGCTTCGACAAGTCCTCCAAGGGCGCCCAGTTCACCGAAGAAGACGTGCCCGCCGAACTGAAGGACCTGTACGAAGAAAAGCGCCACGAGCTCATCGAAGCCGTGGCCGAAGAAGATGAAGCCCTGCTGGAAAAGTACCTGGGCGGCGAAGATCTGACCCGCGAAGAGATCATTTCCTGCATCCGCAAGGCCACCATCGCCCGCAACATCGTGCCCGTGCTCTGCGGTTCCGCTTTCCGCAACATGGGCGTGCAGCCCCTGCTGGACGCCGTGGTGGACTACCTGCCCTCCCCCGTGGACATCGCCGTCATGACCGGCCATGAGCCCGGCAACGAAGAACACCTGATCGAATGCCCCTGCGACGACAAGGAACCCCTTGCCGGCCTGGTGTTCAAGCTGTTCTCCGACCCCTTCATCGGTCACCTGTCCTTCTTCCGCATCTACTCCGGCTGCCTGGAATCCGGTACCAGCGTGTACAACGCCAACACCGGCAAGAAGGAACGCATCGGCCGTATCCTGAAGATGCACGCCAACAAGCGTGAAGACATCAAGTGGGCCGGCGCCGGTGACATCGTGGCTCTGGTGGGCCTGAAGAACGCCTCCACCGGTGACACCCTGTGCGACGAAAAGCGCCCGGTGATCCTGGAATCCCTGAACATCCCCGAGCCCGTCATCGAAGTGGCCATCGAGCCCAAGACCAAGGCCGACCGTGATGCTCTGTCCGCCGCTCTGAACAAGCTGGCCAAGGAAGACCCCTCCTTCCGCGTCAAGGGCGACGAAGAAACCAACCAGACCCTGATCGCCGGCATGGGCGAACTGCATCTGGAAATCATCGTTGACCGCCTGACCCGCGAATTCAACGTCAACGCCAACGTGGGCAAGCCCCAGGTGGCCTACCGCGAAACCATCTCCAAGCCTGCCAAGACCGACATGAAGCATGCCAAGCAGTCTGGTGGTCGCGGTCAGTACGGTCACTGCGTGATCGAGGTGGAACCCAACCCGGGCAAGGGTTACGAGTTCATCAACTCCATCACCGGCGGCGTGATCCCCAAGGAATACATCCCCGCCATCGACAAGGGTATCCAGGATGCCATGAAGTCCGGCGTGCTGGCCGGCTTCCCCTGCGTGGACCTGAAGGTCAACCTGGTCTTCGGTAGCTACCACGAAGTGGACTCCTCCGAACAGGCCTTCTACGTGGCCGGTTCCATGGCCATCAAGGACGCCATGCAGAAGGCCGGCCCGGTCCTGCTGGAACCCATCATGGACGTGGAAGTGGTCACCCCCGAAGAATACCTCGGCGACGTGATGGGCGACCTCAACGGCCGTCGTGGTCGCGTGCAGAGCATGGAAGCCCGCGCCGGCGGCGCCCAGAGCGTGCGTGCCCAGGTGCCCCTGGCCTCCATGTTCGGTTACGCCACCGACCTGCGCTCCCGTACCCAGGGCCGCGCTACCTTCACCATGCAGTTCGATCACTACGAGCGTGTGCCCCAGGCTATCGCCGACGAGATCCAGAAGAGCAAAAACTAGCGTTCTGAACGTCCGTTCCCACAAAGACCGGACAGCGCTGGTTGCTTGATATGACGGCGGGGATTTTGCAAGGCAAGATCCCCGCCTTTTTTTCATCGTTTTCCTCCCGGAAGCCCATGACCGGAAAGGATGTTCCCATGAGCGATACGCGCAACGACCTGCCCCTCGGCTTCTCCGCCGGGGCCGCTGCCGCCGGTTTCAAAAAAGCCGGCCGCGACGACCTGGGGCTGATTGTTTCCGACCGTCCCGCCGTACTGGCGGGCCTGTTCACCACCAATGCCTTCAAGGCCGCCCCTGTGCAGGTCTGCCAGCAGACCCTGCGCGAGTACGGCACCTGCCGCGCCGTGCTGGCCAACTCCGGCCAGGCCAATGCCTGCACCGGCGACGAAGGCCTGGAGAATTGCCTCGAGACCCGACGCATGGTCGCCGCCCTCACCGGGCTGGCCCCGCATGAGATCATGCCCATGTCCACCGGCGTCATCGGCGACCAGCTCAAGATGGACCGCTGGCGCGAGGCCGTGCCCTCCCTGGTGGAAAGCCTGGGCAGCCGCGATGCCGAAGGCTTTACCCGCGCGTTCATGACCACCGACGCCTTTCCCAAGTTCGCCAGCATCACGGTGCCCCTGTCCGGCGGCACCGTGCGCCTTACCGGCATGGCCAAGGGCGCTGGCATGATCTGCCCCAACATGGCCACCATGCTGGCCGTCATGCTCACCGACGCCGATGTGGACCGCGAGACCTGGCAGGCCATGTTCGCCCGCGCCGTGGACAAGACCTTCAACCGCGTCAGCGTGGACGGCGATACCTCCACCAACGACACCATCCTCGGCCTGGCCAACGGCGCTTCCGGCATCCGTGCCGAAGGTGAGGACGCCGCCCTGCTGGAAAAGGGTCTTACCGACATCCTGGGCCAGATCTCCTACATGCTGGTCAAGGACGGCGAAGGCGCCAGCAAGGTCATGCACATCACCGTGAGCGGCGCCGCCTCCGATGAGGACGCCTGCCGCATCGCCCGCACCGTGGGCCACTCCCAGCTGGTCAAGACCGCCATCTACGGCCAGGACGCCAACTGGGGCCGCATCGTGGCCGCTGTGGGCCGCAGCGGGGCCCAGGTGGACCCCAGCCGCGTGCGCCTGGTGCTCTGCGGCATCGAGCGTTTCCGCGACGGCCAGCCCGTCAACGGCGACAAGGAAGCCGAGCTTTCCGAGCTGCTCAAGGCCACCGACATCCCGGTGGAGATCCATATGGGTCTGGGCGACGGCTGCTACGATCTGCGCGCCTCCGACCTCGGCCACGAATACGTCAGCCTCAACGCCGATTACCGCTCGTAAGCGAGAAAGTTTTTTTATGAGGGGGGAAGGAGGCCCTTTGCTAGCGCCAAAAGGGCC
>ERZ1673752.205-NODE-205-length-110057-cov-16.564699_pt1 | contig 110057 bp, 74 predicted proteins | sample MGYA00580195_ERZ1673752 | MGnify/ENA primary metagenome ERZ1673752 (study PRJEB41218, sample SAMN15661744) | gut metagenome | host: Homo sapiens | place: Canada: London | collected 2015-08-20/2019-03-30 | study: EMG produced TPA metagenomics assembly of... | reverse complement strand
CCACATCCTCTCGCTTGTAATAGCACTTATGTCCGATTTGGATAAAGGGCAGCACAGACGAGTCCCGATAGTGCTGCAATGTTCGCTTACTGATGTTCAGTATTCGGCATACATCCCCATTGTGTAATAAGTCAGGGAATTGGGCTGGTGGCGCAAAATGTTCATTGAAACTCTTTGTCAGCTCCTCGATGCACTCAGAAGCAAGAAGACTGTCCTTATGCGTCTTGCGAAAGAACTCTTCTAACATGGCTTTAGCTCTCGAAAAAGAGCTAATCATCAAAAAAATGTACTTCAAAGCACTTCGTTCATTTCTAAATCGTCACCTATCCACACTTCTCCAAACGGTAACCTCTTATTTCTCAGATAGATCGTCCACACCCCCCAAAAAAAATTTGGGGGACACTTTTGCAAGTGCTCCCCCATTACTATTTAATTAAAGACTAAAAAAAACAACGTTTCTCAACGACTCGCCATAACGTGGTCTAACAAGATAATTGCGCCTTCACCATTATTCTTAAGTTTGTCGACAATACCGCCCGAAGTAGCCTCTTCTTCAACCTGCTCACGTACAAAGTGCCAGCAAAATTCTTCTGCTGCTTTATCTCCCTCTTCGCGAGCCTTATCTAACAAATCATTAATGCACTGACTAATATGACACTCGTGCTCATAAACAGCTTCAAATAACTGCAACGGATTCTTCCACTCATCTTTAACTGCCTGTATAGCACGCATCTCAACTTTTCCACCACGGCTGACTACGAATGAAGCCATTTCACGAGCATGCTGTAGCTCTTCATCAGATTGCTTTATCAACCAATGAGCACAACCTTCGTAACCAAGACCTTCCATGTGGTAAGCCATTGACATATAAATGTTGGACGAGTACAACTCTTCTGTAATTTGTTCATTAAATGCTGCTTGCATTTTCTTTGAGATCATAAATAAGCCCTCCTAACTAAATTAATTTCTATTTCTGCTACTAAGATACAAACTAAATCCATACATTCTTCACCCCTCTTCATTACAATAGATCTCTTCAATACAGAGACAATCGTTATAGCTAATATCTCATTATTAAGCGCAAAAAAAACACTGTCGAGCCATTGTAACCCGACAGTGTCTATTATATAAAAGCTTCTTCGCTTACTCTATTAAAGCTCCCAGATTTCTTTATCGTTGGGCACCTTGATAGCAGGATTCAGCGGAGCGATACGAGAAATGTTCATCAAATGCTTGTAAGTAAAGTTCTCTGAAATAGAGTTATTACCCCAAGAACCGCAACCAAGCGTATTGGTTACATTGAGACCATTCTGGATATGTCCACCGGCTGTAGTTGCACTGGGTGCATTTACAACGATACGAGATACCGTTACACGAGAACCGGTAAGGATAATGTGAGCCTGGTTATTGGAGTGAATAGCGCAAGAGTGGCCATTACCTTCAACAGCAAGGTTCGTACAAGCGAGCTCAACACCTTCTTCGAAGTGGTTGTAAGAGAGCAAGCACATTACAGGACACATTTTTTCTCTGCAGATGCAATCTTCCTTACCCGGGCCCTTAGCTTCTACCAAGATCACACGTGAGCCTTCGGGTACATTGATACCGGCAGCCTTAGCGATCTTTTGAACGCTCTGACCTACTACATCCTTATTGATAGGACCATTGTTGGGGAAGAGGACTTCACGGATCTTTTCACCTTCTTCTGCGGTACAAATGTAACCACCGCGCTTACGAATAGCATCGTACACAGCATCGTGATCCTTCTTGTTATAGATAATGCTCTGCTCACCGGTACAGATAATACCATTGTCGTATGAGCGACCATAAATAGCCTTTTCAGCAGCATCTTCAAAATTGATGTCAGAGTCGAAGATTACCTGTACGTTACCTGCACCCACACCGTATGAAGGCTTACCTGAAGAGTATGCACTCTTAACCATACCCATACCACCGGTAGCCACTACTACATCTACGGCAGCCATCAACTGCTGTGTAGCTTCAATAGAAGGCTCTTCAATTACCTGTACCATATGCTCAGGTACATTAAACGGCTTAATAGCTTCCTTGATGAGGTCTACTGCATGCTTAGAACACTTCTTGGAACGGGGGTGCGGAGAGATAATGATTGCATTACACGTTTTAAGGGCAAATACGATGTTACTCATAGGAGTTACAATCGGATTGGTAGTAGGAGTTACAGCACCTACCACGCCCATAGGCTTAGCAATCTCAATCATACCTGTACGCTCATCAATATTGAGGATACCTACAGATTTCTTATCGTGAAGATTGTACCAAACACCTTTCGATTTACCGCGATTCTTAGATACTTTATCTTCATAAACACCCATACCGGTCTCATCGACAGCTTCGCGAGCCAGCATTTCAGCATTGTCATAGATAACCTTTGCAGCTGCACGGCAAATATTATCTACACTTTCTTGGTTATGAGTAGCTTGGTACTCTAATTGGGCCTTGCGTGCAAGGGCCACCATCTCTTTTATTTCCATATTTTTATAAGTTGTGAACTATATTTTTGAGTAATGAAACGACATAAGGATATTGTGTAGCAGTCTCAGTATTACACCCAAACTGCTACACAATAAGAAAAAGGTGCTAATTATTTATACGCTAATCAGTATAAAGTACGATATATTTCTGTGATCTCCTCTTCTGAGAAAGGAACATAATTATTCTTTAGAAGACGCTGTTGGGTTTCTATCACAGCCTTTGCAAAGCCCTTGATTTCCTCTTCCTTCATACCATATTCGTGAAGAGGCTTACGGCTTATCAGTTGACCGAGAAGAGCATCTAATGCATCATATACATTAGCCGTATCGCAGCCCAATTCCTTTGCCAAATAGGCTTCAATTTCCTTAATTGAACCATTTGGATTCTTAGCGTGGTAATGCTTAAATACCTCAGTAAAGAACTGATAGTTAGACTCTCCGTGAGGTACATGATAGTTACCGCCCAAGGGATAAGAAAGAGCATGTACGGCACCTACACCTGCATTACCAAAGGCAATACCCGCCATATTGGCTGCTTCCAACATAACGGCATGATGCTTGTGGCGCTCATCCTCTCCCTTTTCGGCAATAGCCTTAAATACGGGGATAATCGTGCTAATAGCCTTCAAGCTAAATATGCGCGTGTATTCATTGCTCTTAGGAGATACATAAGACTCAACAGCATGAATGAGCGCATCGATGGAACTGGCCGCATAGAAGGGGAAGGGTAAACCCTTAAGCAGTTCCGGAATAAATACGGCATCATCGGGAGCGATGGCATCGTCCGCCAGACCCATTTTGGTACCACGACTCTTAATTTCGGCAATGGAAATGTTGGTTACTTCGCTACCGGTTCCGCTTGTGGTGGGCAGAATGATAATCTGCTTGCCCTTTACGATGGGTATTTTTTTATCGAAAGCGGGAAGAACATCGTCCTTCAATCCTTCCAAAGCAAAGATCTTGGATATATCGATTACCGTACCGCCGCCCACACCGATTACACGCTTATAGGGAGTTCCGGCGATGTCGCGCAATATTTGGTTAATCATCTCGTCACTCGGCTCGCCCTTACCATAATGCTCCTGCATGATAAACTTACAGGGCAAATTGAGCGCTTTCATAAAGGGCTGATAAAGGAAATCGTTGGTAATTACCAAGTCGTCTTTACCAAGCTCAAACTCCTTTGCGAACTCAGCAAAAGTATCAAAGCTGTGTAGCTTTGTAGATAACTTAAACAGTTGCATATGTATGTATATTGTGTCTTAGTTTTATTTTGTCTTTTTCGTAGTATTAGCAGAAACGGCGCTTCATTTCTTCTTCCAGCTCATCTCTGAAATTAGGATGGGCAATGGCAATTAGTGCCTTAGCACGATCGCGCAGACTCAAACCTGCCAAGCGGGCCGTACCATATTCAGTAACAATATAATCCACATCATTACGGCTGGTTGTAATCGCAGAGCCGGGAGCAAAGTTAGCTACTATACGAGATACAGTACCCTTACGTGCCGTAGAGGGGATAGCCATAATACTCTTACCTCCCTTGGAAATAGCAGCACCACGTACATAGTCTACTTGACCTCCTACACCGCTGAATTGAGTCAGCCCCATAGATTCACTATTGACCTGCCCCTGTAAGTCCACCTCGATACAGCTATTGATGCTAATCATATTGTCCAACTGACCGATCACCATAGGATCATTCACATAGTCAACGGGAGCAATCTTGATGCTATCGTTATGGTTAGCGAAGTCATATAGCTTCTTTGAACCCATTAGGAAAGTAGAAGTATGTAGACCATTGTCTATCTGCTTACGCTTACCATTCATCACTCCCTTTTCAATTAGGGGAATAGCGCCATCGGAGAACATTTCCGTATGCAGACCGAGATCATTTTTCTCACCTAAGAAGCTAAGCACAGCATCGGGAATAGAACCAATACCCAACTGCAACGTGGCGCCATCATCCACCAAATCAGCTACATTCTTTCCGATAGCACGCTCTACATCTCCGATTTTAGGTAGAGGCAATTCATACAACGGACGATTTGTTTCAACGATATAATCGATATCCTTTACATTGATGAAGTTATCTCCCTCAATAAAGGGCATCTGCTCATTCATCTCAGCAACGACCACACGAGCTTTTTCTGCTGCCGGCTTTGTATAGTCACAAGATACACCAAAGCTACACATACCGGCTTCATTAGGCTTTGACACCTGAATAAAAGCCACATCACATGGGATCAGCCCTTCGCGAAAATAGTAAGGGAGGCGATGGAAGAAGACAGGTATAAAGTCACCTCTATGCTCTGCTACACAAGCTCTGGTATTTCCTCCCAAGAAGCCGGCCATCAAATGAAAATGCCCCTCCATCTTAGGATCGCAATAAGGTGCATCCCCCAATGTAATCAAATGAAAAAGCTTCACGTTGTGAAAGCGTTCATAATTACTTGCTAATGCATCTACAAGTGGTTTTGGTGCTCCTGCTGCATGTGCCACAACAATCGTCTCGCCATCGTGTACAGCTTGACGCACAGCCTCGTCGGCCGTTACTATCTTCTTCGTGTAGTCTATCATTGTTTTCGTCCTATTCCTTTTTTATTTACTTACGCAATATCTTCTTCGCAAAGTCCCACAATTCGTCATCTATATTATTCTCTACCACAACCTTGACGAACTCTCCGGGGAAAGCCTCTTCAAGACGACTCTCTACGCTTTGCGAAATAGTATCCCCCATTGAAGGGCAATTGGCGCATGCTCCATGAAAACTTATATGCACCTCGCCCTCGGGTGTCACCTTCAACAACTCGACAGAGCCCCCATGAGAAGCAAGATAGGGAGCCACTTTGTCTTTAAGTAGCTCCTCTACCTTTTCATAAGTTAGTTGCTCCACAGAATATTACTTCTTTGCAGGTACTTCGAAGTGATCCTTTGAAGTATCTATCTTAGCAATCTTACGGGCCAACTCCTTCTTAGCAGCGATATTTCCCTGACGAGAAATCATAATACGCTGTGCCTGAGGAGAGCCTGCTCCGTGAAGTGACTCTGTACGATAACCTACTGCAGCAGTACCTAACGTGATATTTTCAATCAAGCGAAGTACGCGCATACGGTTTTCCGTGTCAGCACCGGTAGCACCCTGCAAGTACTTGCGTACAATCGGGCCAAGCTCCGGATGACGAAGGTCTTGTTCTGCCGGCATAGTAACCATCAAACCTCCGGCTATATCTTCTGCCAAACGAGCAATTTCGTACGGCAGACGCGTTACATTCTGTTTGCAGACATTCGCCAGCAACAGGTCAATGAGGTAAGCACCGCTTTCGGTTGCCTTTCCTTCTGCCGAGCAAGCAATACCGCAAGCGTACAAGGTTTCATTCAAGTGGATCATTTCAATGAGCTTATCCTTGATATGAGAAGCCTTGGGGACACCATTGTAATCAGCAGCCAATGCAGCAGCACCGATCAATACGTCACCCACACCTACTTTACAGCCACCATAAGACTGACGGTGATATCCTGCAAAGCGCTCTACCAACATACCGGCGAATTGATATTCTTGGCACATGAATACGCGCTCGTTGGGTACAAATACGTGGTCGAAGATAACCAAAGCTTCGTGACCACCGAATTGACTATTACCCAAGTCGATATCAGCTCCTGCTTCCATCTTACGGGTGTCACAGCTCTGACGGCCGTAGATCATGCTTACACCGGGGGCATCACCTTGAATAGCGAAGCAAACTGCATAATCCTTATCAGCTTCTCTCATGCTACAAGTAGGCATGATGAGGTGTTCGTGAGAGTTAACAGCACCGGTCTGGTGAGCCTTAGCACCGCATACCACAATACCATCAGCACGTTTTTCAACTACATGCAGATACATATCGGGATCAGCCTGATCGCTCGGACCCTTACTGCGGTCACCCTTCGGGTCGGTCATAGCTCCATCCACAACAAGGTCCTTGTCCTGAACCATGATGAGCCACTTTTTGAAACGTTCGAAATAATCCGTTCCCAGTGCCTTATCCATTTCATAGGTAGTAGAATAGATAGCATTAAAGGCATCCATACCTACGCAACGCTGGAAGCAGCTTGCCGTTTCCTGACCCAGTAAACGCTGCATCTTAACCTTATTCACGAGGTCTTGAGCACTTTGGTGAATGTGGCAGAAGCGATTAATTGTGTGTCCTGTCAGATGACTCTTTGCCGTCATCAGTTCCTTGTGCTCAGGCATTTCAGCGAGCTTATAGCTCATAGCCAAAGAGTTCAATGAGGGGCGAATCATTGGATGATCTACAGGATTCTTAATCCTTTCACCCATAAAGTACACCTTCAGATCTAACTTCCTTAGACTCTCGATATACTCATCTCTCGTCATCATAATTGTGTTTCCTTTCTCTCTTAATGATTATTCTATTTATGCGCACTCAGCCGTTCCTCTATACCGGATTTGCGCCTGGTTTAATTTATACTCACTTATCTTTGTTTTTCATCTGCACGAGGCTATGCTCGGCCATCCGAGAAAGTAGTTTTTCCCTTCGCTACAAAGATAATTATTTTATATAGAATAGCATGCATATTTTGACTCTTTTAAAGCCATTTTCTTATACCTAACTCAAACTGTATCAGGCAGTAAGCATTTCACATAACCTTGCAAGAACGTTTGTATTTTATTCACTATTGCAATCCTCAAGAAGCAATTTCCATAGCCCACAAATCGCTATTGCCACATACACTTTGCAAAACAGAAGCCCACGCTTTTCAAAAACTGTGATTTTGCATACCCGACTTGGCAAGACTACTTTCGTCTAATCGCACACCAAGGGGATAAAATAGTGCCTTAATAAAAACAAGAAGGGTGAATCCGATTGAGCACTTTCACAGTCGGATTCCCCTTCTTTTAGCATATGAAAGAGAGGTTACTTCTATCAGACTTTACTACAGCCTAATAACTCCCGAATAACCCTTTCATCCTCTTGAATAGCCCGAATCAATTCTTCTCGTCCGGAGAAACGTTGATCCCTGCGCACAAACTTTTCTAATTCAATACAAATAGACTTATTATATAGCTCCTCATCCAAATCGAACAAATGCACCTCAATAGAACGCTCCTGCTCACTGCTTATCGTTGGGCGATTACCAATATATAGCATTCCGGGGAAAACCCTTTCGTTCACACGAACATGCACGGCATACACCCCATTGGGCGGCACTAGCTTATGCTGCTCTGCCAGTACTATATTGGCAGTCGGATATCCTAAAGTACGCCCTATATGCTGACCGGACACCACGATACCGCTCAAAGGATAGCGATAGCCTAACAACTTATTGGCAGCGACTACATCTCCTCTACCCAATAGCTGCTTAATACGGGTTGAGCTGAATGGATTACCCTCTGTATCACAAGCCATATCAGCACGCTGTATCGTAAGGCCATGACGAGCAGCCAATTGATCTATGTTAAGTTGATTGCCGTAATGAGAGGCATGCCCAAAGGAGTGATCATAGCCCAAAAGCATATAGTGGGCATGTAACATTTTCACTACCACTTGCTCCAAAAACTGGTCCGCATCTAACAAAGAGAGTGGACCATCAAATGGAAGTACCACAGTGATATCGACTCCGACTGCCTCCAGGCGGGTCAGCTGTTCTGCGCCATCATTTAGACGGGTGTAAGGATGCCCGGGACGCACCGTAGCAAGAGGACTTCGATCAAAGGTAACCACCATAGAGGGAAGATGACGCAACGCAGCTTCTCGCTTCAATTGGGTTAACAGGGCCAAATGTCCAAGATGCACTCCATCAAAAGTACCTACGGTCACTGCCGTAGCATTAGGAAATACATAAGGATGCTCCAAGCGAAGGGCTCCGCATGCATCCCTCACGACCTTTATCGTATCCATAACATTGGGTTTTGCTTTGTTCTTTCGTGCCAGAGCTGGAAGTGCAACAACCCGCGCCCATCGTCACCCGCAGCTACGGTTCCTATTTTCTGTCCGGTCTTCACCTTTTGTCCGGTTCGTACGCTTACAGACTGTAGGTTTGCATAGACCGTAAGATAGTTACCATGTCGGATTATTATGGAAGAATTGTAGCCATCCACCATAAAAATAGAGGAAACAGTACCATCAAATACGGCTCTTGCACCGGTGCCTTTAGGAACGGCTATATCAATACCGCTCTTATTGGTTTGAACCCGACTCGCTGTTTTATGCTGTTGCACCCCATAGGAGGCCACAATCGTATAACTACCGGAAACCGGCATCAGCAGATTACCCTTATTTTGGGCAAAACTACCACTCAATCGTCTCTCTTCAGCGGTCATGGCATATCCACCTTTGGTAACCGCCTTACGCTCTTCTGCCCCGGGAGATCCCTTCTCCTTAGCAGCTGCCTCACGTGCCTTACGCTCGGCTTCTGCTATCTCATAGGCAATCCGTTGCTCTATCTTCTTATTCAGTGCATTTGCACGCTGCTGGTACTTCTTTTTCTGCTGCTGTAGCTTCTTTTCCTCACCTCGGAGCTGGCTAACCTCTCCGCTACCCTTTTTCTGCTGTGCTAAGAGCTTTTTCATCTCTTGCGAGCGGGTCTCCATCAAAGCAGACTTCTTCTCTTTGTTGCTTGTTATGGCATCTTTATTACTCTCAATTTGTGTGCGGGTATCGTGCAGTTGCTTAGCCGCCTCCCGATGGGCAGCAGCATACTGGCTCAGGAAACGCATACGACGCAACCCCTCATCAAAGGTTGAAGAAGAGAGCAAGAAGAGCATTCTATCGTTACTTTTCGCACGGCGACGCAAAGCAATTACGCTCTCTTCATAAGACTTTTGTCTGCGTAGCTCTTCACCCTTCAGCCGGACAGCTTCTGCGGAGAGGGTTTCGATATCCTTATCCAGTACCTTTATCTCTTTGTCTAATATATTAACCGCCTTTTTGCGCTGATTGGCCTGCTTTTTGAGTAGATTAACCTCCTTCTGCTTTTTGTAACGGTCGTTGCTCACCTTTTTGAGCTGGCGGTCGGTCTTCTCTACCTCCTTGAGAGCTTCCTGACGCTCTTTCTCCAGTCGCTGTACCTCTTTACTCTTACTCTGAGCAAAACCGGTAGACGTAACCAGCATTAAAATCAAGGAAAGCAAAAAAAATCGTTTCATAAGCGTATCTAATATTATTTAAGACAAGAGTTTTATCAAGTCTGTCAATTTAATGGTTGTATATCCGTTGGGTTTACTGAGTGTAGGTAGGGTAGATTTGCATCGCTTAGGCGCTTCCATAGTAAGTTGCAGCGTACCCCGGAGCGTATTGCTCCCCTCTAAATCAAACTGTACCGAAGTCGGCACCTTTCCTCCCGCATAAGGCACAAATGCCTCAGGGTAATACACAGTAAGCGCATAATCAGCCTCTTGCTTGCCGGAGGTATAGCGCACTTTGCGCAAAGTCTGTTTGCTCTCCGTAAGCTGATAAAGCGCATTGAGGCGCAATGGCTTATAGTAGGATTGAAAGCTATACTCAGGAAGAAGCTGCACATTACCCGCAGCACCATTCAGGGCCCTACCGAAGAAAAAGCGCAACCATAGTTCGTAGCTAATGGGCATACCCAATGCCTCTGCCAGTTCCGTCCAGCCTATCTGTAGATATCCCTTGCCGTAATTGTCTATTACGGTGATTCCATCAGGCCGTATTCCCGCACGAAGCGCCTCATAGAATACGATAGGTCGTATAGAGATAGTTATACCCTTATCGGGTATATAACGCAGCTCCATACGGGCGGTCAGGTTCTTTCCTCCATTGGTAGCAACTGACATGGTACCTACCATAGCAAAAGGCTCTGTAGGCATGCTTTGTTCATCTACAAAACGCAGTACCTCTGCTTTGGTTAAGAGACCTAATGCGGCACCATGTGTCTCTCTTGTTGCTTTACGGACCGAACAGCCGGCCATAGCCCACAAGAAGCACAACAAACTAACAGTTGCGAGTATGTTCCTCCTGCTTATCATAATTTCTGTTTCACCTCCTCTATCAGATCCTTAAGCTTGGTGGATGGCTCTATTGCATTTGCCTTTTTGAGGTACTCCAAAGCCTCGTCATAATGCTCCTCTGCTATAAGGATCTCCGCATAATGCTCAAAAAAAGTTGCATGCTCCTTTTCGCTCAAATCAATTGCCTTACGCATATAAATACCCGCCATCAGGTAGTCTCCATTCCTATAGAGCAGATAGGCATACGAGTCTAATATATTAGCATCTTCGGGAGCGAGCATAGCCGCCTTTTGCGCCATAGAGAGCGCCTTTTCCATATCTCTCCCCACTTGAGAGAGATAGTACGCATAATTATTTAATGCATACACGTTATTAGGCTCCAAGCTAAGTGCCTCATCGTAGCAAACAAAAGCCTCGTCCACCTTGCCGGAAGCATACAGCCAATCTCCCTTAGCCACATAAAGAGAGGCTCTGCCTGTACTATCGGTAGTTGGTACACCATGCAAACCTTGATCAATCACGCGTATTGCGTTTGCATTATTACTCCGATGGGTACCTTCAATCATTGACTTAATCAAATAGGGGGTAGCTTCTTTACCATCGCGAGCGATCAGATGATCCAGCACACTATCGGCTTCATCGAATTCCTTTTTATCTATCCTATGCTGAGCAAGCGTCAGATATACATTGGTACTATCCGGATAGGTACGCACCATATACTCCAATTGCCGGGAGAGCGGCTCCTCTTGCTTCAACATGGCGAGCATTTCGTAATAGAAACCGGATACTTTGTATGAATTAGGGAAACGCTCTTGCAAGGCGGCGCCTATCGGCAGATACAACTCATTGATCACTCCGTTATCCGTGCGATCTGCGGAGATGTGATTTACTATTGTGGCGATTAGCTCATCCTCTGCAAATCCTTTGTTGGAGACCATATCTAGCATCATCTGCCGCGCTTCGTTACGCTTGCCATTCATGATCAACAGGGTAGTAGCGAGGCTCATCAGGTCTAAATCTCCCTGTACCAGTGCCACGTTATCCTGTATCAAGTTTAAGGCATCTTTGTAATAGCCAGATGTCAATAGCCGGTTAACCGTCGTATAGAGGAGCTCCGGAGAAACTGTCGTTCTGCTTCGGTAACTACGCATAATCAGGTCAACAGCTTCCGCACGCTTTCCCTGCTCAGAGAGAATACGAAAGAGCAGATCCTCTGCCGGAATACGTTCCGCCTCATTGCTATTGTGCTGCAAATACTGCGAAAGAGCCTCTACAGCCTTATCCAAATTGCCGCTATTGGCATACGCATAAGCCATACGAGGATAGAGACGTATAGCACTCGGGTTACGCTGCAAGTAGGCTTCATAGGTTTCTGCAGCTTCACTAAAACTATTGCGATCGAGGTAGTCCTCAGCTAGTAAAATCACGGCACGCTCATCGTTAGGATTTAGCCGGAGTGACTCCTGCATCCAATAAAGAAATGCAGTACGCTCCTTTGCCAAAAGTGCCATTTCACGTGCGGCAGTTCCGTTTGGCGATAGGATATAAGCCATATGGTATAGATGAAAGGCCTCTGCCCGTGATGAAGGTATTTGCGACAATATAGAGGCCTGCTCAATAAGTGCCGACGCCCTACGAACAGAAGGCTCCGCTTGAAGAGGAGGAGGCGCTGCCCACAATCCGATGGACGGCAGGAAAAGCAACAAAGCAAAAAGAGTAGAAATAGAATGCCTTATCATACTAATTTCGTGCGCCCTGTATGCCCAAACCCTCCTTCGCCACGCTCCGTAGCATCCAACTGATCGACCGGCTCCCACTCCACCTGCTCATAACGAGCCACGACCATTTGAGCAATACGCTCTCCCGGCTCTATCCATACCTGCTCTGAAGAAAGATTAATCAGAACGACACCTATCTCGCCCCTATAATCCGAATCAATCGTACCGGGTGCATTGAGTACCGTTATTCCGCGCTTCAGTGCCAGTCCGCTACGAGGCCTTATCTGCGCTTCATACCCCACGGGAAGTGCAATGGATAGGCCGGTGGGGACTAAGCAGCGCTCACCCGGCTGCAAGGAGATTGTTTCAGGGATAGCTGCCGATAGATCCATACCGGCAGCTCCTAAGGAGGCATATTGCGGTAAGGAGACCGCTCCGTCTCCCTGCTTGCGGTTAACTATTTGTATTCTGACTTTCACCCCTTTACTTACTTATCATACACTTAGGTACAAATATATTGCTAAGGTAGCAATAATCACGCACTTAACCGCTATTTACTTTCTCAGCGCTGCACAAGGCAAAGCTCCGGAATGGGTGTTCCTTTGAGAAACCGTTGTGCGCTACCCTTTACCTATAAAAGAGAGAGGCGCACCCGTAGGCACGCCTCTCAATCGTAATTTGAATCAGAATTTGATGATTACCAGTTGCGGTGTTCGCTCAAATTCTTGTTATTTTCCAAGTCACGAGTGGGGAATTCCCATATGTACATAGGATTATCGAGAGGAACGGTAAGATCCTTATCTTCCGGATGTACAACAAATTCCACGCCCAGTAGACCGGCAGCTTTTTCAAGTTGCTCTTGAGATTTACCACGCTTAACAGGCACGCCCCAACGTACTAAGTCATTGAAGTGGAAACCTTCACCCACCAACTCACGTACACGTTCGTCACGAACGAAGTTACGCACGTCCTCAGGAGACTGGAATATATCGGCATCGAAGTCTGCACCGCGTGCATTGCGCAGCATGCGGATAGCATCGATTGCTTCAGTCGTATGACCGGCTTCTACAGCTGCTTCGGCTGCTATTAAGTAAGCTTCTGCGGCATTGAAGAGGTGTACACCTAACTTAAACTCAGGCTTCTTCTGGTCACGGTTCAAAGACTTATTACCCTTGAACTTGGTGAGGGTATTGAACTTGGGCAAAGGAGTACCATCTTGATAGAACGTTTCCTGGCCAATGTAAACCGTCTTACGAGGATCGCTTTCTTCATAGAGGTCAACCACCCACTGTTCAAGCACCAAACTTGGTGTGAAGTTAATAACATCTTCCATAGTAAGGTCTTGAGGATTATCGGTGGCGTAATCTCTCCGGAAAGAAGCTGCATAGATCCAGCTTGAGAAAGCACCATACTGAGGGGTTGTCTTGAAGCGTACCAGTATTTCAGGGCTATCTTCAGTTACCCACAGACGCTCAAGCTGCGCAGTCTTATCAGCCGGCTGCATGTTGGAGATATCCTTCAAAGGATAGTTGTCCATTACATGCTTAGCTGCTGCATAAGCACCTTCCCAGTCATGCTTGGTCAAGCATGCACGAGCCTTTAAGGCGTAAGCATAGTCCTGAGTAATATAGATAGCAGGTACTACTTCCTTATTTGCTTTGGGTTTAATGGCTGCAATAGCTTCATCCAAATCCTTCATGATTTGGTCATAGACAGCCTTACGGCTTGCCTTCTTGGCCTGAGCATTTTCCAAAGGAGCATACTCTGTCTGAAGGAGGATACCATTAAATTCAGCATCGTCATCTACACCATTCCAAGGCTTTGAGAAGCGCTGAATCAAGCGCCAGTGACCCAAGGCACGAATCACCTTCATCTCACCGATATACTGATCAAGAAGAGCCTTGTCGTCAGCTGTAAGCTTCACTTCAGCATTCTCCTTTAATTCATTGGCACGATAGATAAAGTAGTTAGCCTGCATCAATACAGAGTAGTAGCTTGCATAGTATCCTGCTACAATGGCGTGATCTTGTACCGATTGTCTTTGCCAACGATACAGACCATAAAGGCTGTTGTTGTCTAAGAAAGTAAGGTGATATAGGTCACCCTGTACTTCGATACCATCCAACGCATTGGGAGATTCCACACCACGCAACAAAGCGTATACGGCATCCCTATTCATTTGTGCTTGCTTGAGAGACTCAAAAGGCTTCTGCTTGGGAGTCACCTCAGGATCACGCGTTACATCACAGCTTGCAGTACCTACAAGCAGTAAAAGCAGCGCGGAGAAAATATAAACTATCTTTTTCATTGTCTTTTAGTGTTCGCTTAATAGGTTAGAACTGTAATTGAAGACCACCTACGAACTGACGGGTAGAGGGGAACTTATTCATTGAGAAGCCACCGCTACTTACTTCGGGGTCAAATCCGTTATAGCTCTTGCTGGTAATAGTAAAGAGGTTACGAGCTGAGAAGTATACCCGTACGCCATGGATCACCTTCGTATCCTTGAAGATAGAATTCGGCAACGTATAGCTCAGCTGCAAGTTCTTCAAACGAAGGAAAGATGCATTTTCGAGAAGACGATCGTCGAAGTTCATAGATTCACCAAACTTGGGCACATCTGTGTAAGGATTCTTAGGAGTCCACTCGTTGAGCAACTTCTTGCTACGGTTCAGGTACATCATACCTCTAACGTTATTTTCGAGGAAGTAACGGTCATTGTTCATACAGTAACCACCTGCCATATAAGAGAAGTCTGCTACAAGAGAGAGCTGCTTCTTCCAAGTAACGCCTAAAGAGAAACCACCACTGAAGGGAGGTGTAACCTTAGCATACTCAATACGCTGGAGCAGTTCGTCACTATAATCTTCGGTCTTCTTACCTTCTTTCGTATACCACATCTGCTTACCATTTACAGGATTGACACCTGCATAGCGTACCGCATACATTACAATAGGTTTACCTACGTCATAGTGAGCCAAGTCACCGAGACGATAACCGTACTGGTTGGTTTGCTCACTGAAGAGCTTATCGATGCGTTCAGCGTTGTAGTTGAACGTTGTGCTGAAGAAGGCTTCCCAATCCTTAGTCTCGATAAACTTATAGGTAATATCAAGGTCAATACCCTGGTTGGTCATAGCACCTACGTTCTGCCAACGAGAAGAATAACCGGTTGCATAAGGAATAGGTACACTCATAAGCATGTCGCGCGTCTTACGATTATAGTAGCTCAGGCCTATCAATAAGCGGTCATCCCACATACCATAGTCGAAACCCACACTGAGCATACCCTGGTTTTCCCAAGTAAGGTCTTCATTACCGATAGAGGTTACCCCGAAAGCAAGTTCGTCGGTATAGTTGATAATACCCGTCATAGGCTCAGCTGCATAGAGAGGAATTGAGGAGTTACCCTGCGTACCATAATTAGCCTTGAAGCGGAAGGTACTCATCCAATCAATATCCTTGAAGTGTGTGCGGTAGATATCATACATACCACCGACTGAGAAGAAGGTAGCGCCTTGGTGATTCTTACCGAAGCGGCTACTACGGTCATGACGTAGGGTTACGTCGAATGCCATCCAATCTTTATAGGTGTAGTTAACACGACCGAAGAAAGAGAGGAATGCATAGGAGTAACTGCTCTGGCTCGGGAGAACCAAATAGTCACCTCTCTGACCATGGCTGAGGTACATAAAGTCACGACTCAGCAGTCCACGTGCTGCAGCACTGAAGGACTCACCCTTAGCATCTACAAACTCATGTCCCAAAAGGAAGGTAAAGCTATTGTCGTCATTTGCGCGCCACTTGTATTCAGCCGTATTGGTCCAAGTAGCTACATAGCCCTGATCAAATGCCTGCTGGTTAGAACCCAAACCGGTTAACTGAGGATGATCAGGATAGAGCTTATAGCTGGTGCGGCCCATAGACCAGTCCATACCATATTGAGTCTTCAAAGTAAGACCTTGAATCGGAGTGAACTGTGCATATCCGCTTGCATTCAAACGCGTTGTATTCGTTTCATCATCCACGAAGTCGCGAAGGAAGTTCGGCATGTACATACGTGCATTGTCAAATACAGGTACACTTCTGTGTACGCGGATATAGTTGGCATAACCGCGATAACCGCTACTCAAAGAGTCTCTTCCATCTCTACCGGTCCAGTAGGGGCTGTAGTACTTAGGCATAATCATGGAGCCAAACGTACCACCATCCAAATATGGACCACCGAAACCACCGGCAGCAGTCTGCTTAACCAAACCACCGGATACATTTACCCCTATGCGCATCCACTCTTTTACACGAGCGTCTACATTAGCACGGAAGTTTAGCTTCTGGTAGTGAGAGGGGTCTACGGAAATACCATCCTGCTTAAAGTAACCACCGGATAGATAATAGGTAATGTTTTCGCTACCTCCTGAAACAGAGAGGTCGGCTTGGAGTACAGGAGCCGTACGACCCATATATACGTCCAACCAGTTGTAGTCCTTATCTATGATAGCATACTTACCGGTCTTATCAAACGTACCGCGGAAGTTAGTTCCTTGGAAACCTTTTACGAAGTTGCCGAATTTATCAGATTTTATGTGTCTTGCTTGATAATCAAATAATTCCTGACCGGTCATCACTTGATTCATCGGGCTGCTAGTGATCAGCTGAGAAACACCATACATGATGGATGCATTAACTACACCATCCTGATTGTGCTTACCCTTCTTGGTAGTAATTACAATTACACCGTTAGCAGCACGCGCACCATAAATAGAAGTAGACGAAGCGTCCTTCAATACAGTGTAGCTCTCAAAGTCGCTCGAGTTCATTGCCATTACAATACCTGCAGAAGTTTGTACACCATCCACAATGTAGAGGGGTTCTCCACCGGCTCCCAAGGAGGCCTGACCGTGAATTTGTACAGAAGCTACTGCATTAGGGTCACCTGATCCCGTAGAAACCTGCATACCGCTGACCTGACCTTGCAAAGCGTCCATCACGTTAGCTACAGGTCTGTTTTCCAATTTTTCACCGGATACACGAGCAACAGACCCTGATACCGTGCTGAGCTTCTGACCCGTACCGTATCCAACGACAACTACTGCGTCCAATACTTCTGAGTCAAGAGTCATCGTGACGTTCATCACAGGTTTGATATCCAATGTAATCGTTTTGAAGCCCACTGCACTAAACTGCAGCTGCTTAGCATTGGTCGGCACAGAAAGTGTAAACTTACCGTCGATGTCGGTAGGAGCACCAATATGGGTCTGACCAACTACAACTACGTTCACACCAATGATCGGCTCATTATCTTCACTGGAGATAACGGTACCGGTTACTGTCCGCGTTTGGGCTGATGCCCAACCCAACCCCATAAATAGGGTCAGGAAGAATAGAGATAATCTTCTCATAGACATTCTTTTCCGTTTCTTTACTGGTGTTATTCTTTCTATTTTTATATTCTTCTTTATGCCTAAAGGCGCGCTTCCACACCACCTATTAGGCAGCTTTCAAAGCGTTTCTAAGCTATTTCTCTCTTCACCTTCTCGCCCAAAGATACACATTCTTCGGCTTTTATCCGCTACAAACCCAACCCCACGGAGATAGCTCCAAAGGATTAGTTACGCGTACCTTTGAGAGACAAAAGTAACGATAAGTTTCGAAATAGCTACAAAATAGAGACATTATCACAACAATACCCCCTTATTTAAGCCACTCGATCGGCTCTTTCTAAGATTGTACACGTTAATGCCGCTAAGATATTTCGTTCTGTATACAGAGTGTTACTTTTGCTTCTTCTCTTCTTACGGCAAGAAAAGCTACTTGAGGTAGACTTTAGTTGCGTAGCTTGCTCCCTGCATGTCGGCTACCAGCACATAGCCTCCGGCAGGCAATTGATGCTGTATTACTTCGTCAGCGTTTACATGCTCATAGCGAGCCGCCATACGACCATTCTGTGCATAGATGCAGAGCGTAGTAGCCTGTTGATCCCCCTTAAGAGAAAAGGTGCCTTCTCCGACTGCAATACGCAAAGCCTTCCGAGTAGACTCCAAGTACTTTATACCCGATGTATTCGTAGCAGGCACTTCGCAACGCACAAAGTAGGGCTTGCTCTCTCCACTGAAAGAAGTGAAGAAGCCACTTATGTAGAGCCATCCTTGAGGATCATAGGTCAGTCCGCTCACAATTGCATTCGGGCCGGTACCAAAGCTCACGTCCTCCGAAGGCTGCGACGCATCGGGGAGTAGAGGATAAACAAAGCTACGAGCCGCATTCCACAAAGCACCTCCGCCTATATATAGGTATTTATCTGTGACTACAAGGCCGTTGATCATATCCTCATTCTCCTCTACATTTTTATCCGAGAAGTCGTATGCATTAAAGTCCTCTACCGGGGTTCCATCCAAATGAATCGCTGTCATCAGATTGACAAACTTGCCGAACGCTCTATAGAAAGAGCCTGCCACTATGATTGTATCCTTACCCTTCAGTGCTAATGCACGAGGCGCACCATAATCAAACATAGGACGGGCAAAAGACGCATCAAACTTACCCTCAGCCGTGATATGAATCAACTTTTTGTTCAATGACGAACCATTATATCCCCCAAACATACCCCCAAAGTATATATCCCCGGAGGGAAGCAAAAGGGCGGCATCCACATAGGGAGAGCTTTTGAAGTAAATATCCTTATCGGTAGGCAAGAAAGATTCATCATGCACTCCCTCAGCCGTAAAGCGTGCAATCAACGGAGCCAGCTTACCATTTAGTCGGTTGTAGCCTCCCAATACATAAAAAGAGTCATCGGGACGAACCAATATTTTATTTAGCTGCAGCTCCCATTCATACTTTCCGTTATAGGAAGAGGCATCTAATACAAAGAGATTATCATTCTTAAAGCTCTTGTCCAGTGTACCATCTTCATTGAGTCGGATCAGCATCCCCACAGGTGTATCGTTATAGGTTGTAAAGGAGCCTATAGCCAGTATTTTGCCATTGGATTGGCGGGCTATACAGGCAACCATTCCATTGGTACCTTTCCCATCGGGATTAAATGTGGGATCTGCAGTACCATCTCCGTTTAAACGTGCAATACCGGATATCTTTCGACCACCCACTTCCTTAAAGTTTCCATCCACGAGTAACTTCCCCTGCTCTAAGAGAATCACATTTTGCGGATTGGAATCGGGTTTAGGCGAAAAGGATTTATCTAACTTTCCATTTCTTGCTTCATTCTGAGCAAACGACCTGCCCGTGCATAGAGCACAGCATGCCAGTAGGGCAACAGAAAAAAATAATACTCGCTTCATTCTATCTTTCACAATACTACTTTATCTACCCAAATACGTCCATCGGCAAAGCGAGCAATGGCCACCATAGCTCCCTTTAGATTCGTGGTGTGCTCCAAGGCAAGCGGTGAAGCCTGCAAGCAGCGTCCATCCAAACTTCGAAGCGTAAGCTCAAAAGGCTCATTGGCATCAAAACGAGCTACCTGCTCGCTTACAGAGAGTCGCACTGCATCGTGCGGAGCGGTGAGGAGCTCGGCATTTTCCGGAGTATAGTTTTGTGCCATAATAGGCAGTAGCACAGCTTCTCCGGTAACCCGGTGGTGTGCCAGCATACCGAAGATGGTCAAAGCACCGGACGGTATTACATTCGGATTGGTCAGAAAGAGGAAGGGGAAGAAGTTTTGCATCTTTAGGGTATTTCCCTGACTATCGGTAATAGTCATGTCCTCCATCGGGCCAAAGCGATAAGGCACTGTGCCATCCTGCTTAGGCATTAGTTTCACGTTTTGTATTGAGATAGGTGCATACATATTGTATGCTTGGTTATCGAGCAGCTTGCTGATATTATTTGTGGTGCGATTAATGAACTGAAAGGGCTTGTCGGTAACCTCATATTCCCCGGGAGTATCTAATACAAAGTAGAGGTTATGGTCACGCTCTACCAACTGCCCCACAATGCGCTTAGCAATGAGTGCATGCTCAGGCAGGCTGCCGAATAATTTATCGTGCAGTCTCGGATCAAACAGCATGATTCCCTTCTCTCCATCCCAAAGCCATTTTTCCGGTGTGATGATCACAGGGAAGTTTACAAAGGTAGTCCGCTTATCTAAAATCACTTCGTAAAAGCCCCCCACCGGTGCTGCTAACAGCTCTTCCAATGAATGCAGCGTAGAGATAGGCTTTACCGTGAATTTTGTCACATGATCCTCTAAACCCTCATAAGGCTTGCCGGTGCTGCCATCCATAAAGCGAAGCCGTATGGAGTGATCCCCCAGCGCTAAATTCTCATAGGTAATAAGCGAATCGACAGACTGGAGACGCCAGTGACGTGTAGGCGTATTATCATCCAACTGAATCTCTATATAAGAGGAGGAGGAAGCACCACCTTGATCAGGGGGGCCCATAATCCACTCATCGCCATTTGCCACCGGATGGAAGCTCAGTGTAGTCTGTGCCGTTTCGAAGCGATTGAATATACTCGCCGGATAGATGGTCCATGGCTGTCGCATGGAGATACTGCCATCGGGCTTTTTTAGGTTGTAGAAGGCCACATCATCCACTATGATACGCCATCCGCTGCCGTTCTTCCTATCCAGATCCTTAAAGTATATTCTAAAGTGGTAAGAAGCAGCCTGTTCTTCGACTCGCTCATAACGCCCCGTAGTCTCTTGTGTAGCATCAAACTTCAGATCCGTTTCAGCCCACGTTTTGCCACGATTGAAAAGCTCTCTCACAAACCAACTTGAGGCTCCGTTGAAGATCAACCCGTCAATACCACTCTGTATATAGGAAAAAGTTACCTGAGTAGCCTCAATGGGATCTACTGTTTCCATCATGGCAGGCACACCATCTACAAAGCCGGCTGTAAGCTCCAAAGCACGGTTGCCAAAAGTTATTCCGGCTTTATTATCGTCTATAATTCGGCCGTTTACTATATGCCACCTAACCCCATTGATCGTAATGGTATCGTTGGTGAGCGTTTGGGTCGGCACATCCTCAAAACCCGTTTTATAGTATGGCTTCGGGGGTTGTGGAGTCTGCGCTTGGAGCGACAGGGTAGCCCATGCCGCAAGCAGGAGATAAAGTAATTGTTTTCTCATCGTATATCTGTGTTCTGTATTTGAATAGAAATATTAGTATACTTCAGCAAGAGAATAGCTGCTTCGCGCCTCAATGCTTCGCCAATGCATAGAGTAGCTTGATCTCCTCTGCCCAGCGGCTCTCGTCAGGAGTCTCCAAAATTAGCGGCATATCGTTCAAGCGCGGATCGTTCATTATCATATCGAAGAAGAGGGGCGACATCGTTCCCAAGCCAATACTTTCATGCCGATCCACCCGACTGCCTAATTCCTTTTTGGAGTCATTCAGATGCATCGCCCTGAGGTACTCTTTACCAATAATCGTATCAAATTGATGCCACATCGCTTCATATCCCTCCCTTGTACGTATCTCGTAACCGGCAGAGAGCGTGTGAGCGGTATCTATACAGACCCCCACCCGAGACTTATCATCAATCAGCTCTATAATGGTGGCAAGCTCTTCAAAGCGGTTGCCGAGATTGGTCCCTTGTCCGGCTGTATTCTCCAAAACAGCCACTACGCCCTCCGTTTTCGAGAGTGCTATATTGATTTCCTCAGCAATTAGCTTTAAGCAATCATCGATAGAGATCTTATTCAAGTGGCTACCGGGATGAAAGTTGAGCATAGGAAGCCCCAATTGCATACAGCGCTGCATCTCGTCCAAAAAGGCATCTGCACTCTTTTGTCGCATTTCGGCATCCGGATTACCCAAGTTTATCAAATAACCTGCATGCGGCAGTACATGCTTAGGCGCATACCCATACTCATCCAGTAACTGCTTAAAGGTCTCGACAGAGGTATCGCTCAGTGGCTTTGCCTTCCATTGACGTTGATTGCGTGTAAAAAGAGCAAAGGCTGTTGCACCCAGCTCATGGGCATTCACAACTGCCTGCTCAACTCCGCCTGAAGCACTTACATGAGGGCCTATAAATTTCTGTTGTGCGTCCATATATATACTACTTTTTCCTTCTCCCCATCATCAAAATTGCGACTTCAAAGATACAAATAAATAAATAGCTCTAAGACTGTGAGCCTATTTCAAACAAACCTCTCTCCCATCAGGCTGAAAAAAAGATCTGTATCTTTCAAAGAAAACATCCATACTATTCAAATGAAACATCAGAACCTTTCGTTTGAAACATCTATACCTTTTGCATAAGTCTACTTAGAGCGGGCATCTACGCACCCAATGCGACCCATCTAAAGGTCCCCAATTAGTAACAAAAAGACCACCCCTCCCAACTAATCGGGAAGGGTGGCCAAGCTATATATTCAGTAATTACGATCTGGTCTTAGCGTACAATCTTGACAACGGCACTATCTACTTTTACGAAATAGATACCGGCTGCATAGCCACTCATATCTATTCGCTTTTCAATAGTTTCGATCAAGTTACGACCTGTAATATCGTAAACGCGTACTACGGCATTGTCTGCACAACCGGAAACTAACAGCTCGTTACCGGCGAGACGTACAGCCAGCTTCTGTGCAGCTACATTTTCAATAGGCGAATACAGAGCTACTCCCACACTAGCATCCTTCGTTACCGTCAGACGATAGGTGTTCTTATCCTTCGTATTCTCTACTGCATTGCCATCTAACAACCAGCTCTTTACATTGTACTTTTCATTGCTCGGGTTAAAGGTGAAGTCTATTACAGAGCCCTCCTTAACCGGTGTGTTGCTCGAATACGTTTCATTCCCCACCTTAGCAGAGATAGTACCTTCTGTAGGCTGGATGATCATTACCTTGTAGTAAGCAACGGCTTCCTTATAATCCAGTTCAGCCTCTACGTCGGACTTAACTACATACTCACAGTAATAGTATCCCTTTCCATCACTCTTCAAAGGAAGCGTAATGGATCCGCCCTTCGTATTTAATGTAAAGCTAAATAACTGGTATTTCTTTTTAGCCGTTTCGGAGAACATAGCCCCTATCTTCAACTTGGCATTCATCGGCACGGCATCACCATTGTACACCTTTACCGTCTTATTGTTCTTGTTGACATAGGAGGCAGCTATCATAATATCTCCATTCTCATAGGACTCCTTGAACTTAACCACAGGGTCGGGTGCGGGTTGCTCTATATCCAGAGTAACCGTAATTGCCTTAGCGGGCATCACATACTCCTTCGTATAGGCTCCGAGATTGTCCTTATCGGCATCTGTTACAGGTAGCTTTATAGGATCTTCTCCCTCAGGAGTAACCACGAAGGCCTTGACTATACTCTTGCCCTTCATCGGGGCAGCCACAAGCAGAAGATTAGTACCGACAGGTACCTCTGCTCCGGAGCGCAAGTACTTATACTGGCCATCGTCACCCTTCATTCTTACCACTAAGAAGATATCACCATTGGCCTGAGTGGGTGAGTAATTCACGGCATGCTTTTCAACCACCGGCACTTTTTCCATCAATGCACTAATGCTTATATCCTTAGTAGCCGTAAAGTTGCCCAGATAAGAGCCATCTTCGTTAAGGGTGAGGTTGCCTTTATCCTTACTAAAGACCTCATCACCTACCGTAATGCTCTTGATTAGATATTCAGCCTTAGGCTCTACTTTTACATAGTATGCTGCATTCTCATCAAGGTCATAAGTGCCATTTGCTGCGGGCTGCAAGACGGTTGTCTTATCTGCGCCCAAGAGCGTAATAGTACCATTTTCCGGTTGTGTAACGGTAATGTGTACAATCACCTTCTTTAGCTTGAAAGTAGCCGTACAAGAGGCTATGTCGGCATTGGCTACTACTTCAGCGTAGATAGCTCCCGTAGCAGCATCCGCAACAGCCTTACCATTAGCTACCGTATAAGCAACTCCATCAATGGTAATAGACTCAGCTTCATATTTAGCAGTAGGTGTAGCCGTAATGCGAACTGTCTTACCCTTTTCAACCGATACCACTCCATCTACAGGGGTTAGCTTTTTACTTCCAACCGATACTGTAAGCGTACCTTCTTCAGCAGCCGGAGCTGTAAGCGTGATCTTTACCTTCTCCGGAGCATTTTCATAATTAAGAGTTGCCTTGGCATCCTCTTCAATGAAGTAGAAGCAGTAATATATATCATCCCCATCATTGGAAAGCTTCTTTGTATAAGGATCTTTTCCTTCAACTTCAAAGGTGAAGCTCTTCAGCTTATAGACACCCTGCTCGGTAGCCTTGGCCATCATGGTAACCATAGCACCTACAGGTATTTCATCGCCACTGTGGATCGCAACGGGATTATTATCCTTATCGTCATACTCGGCCGTTACCAATATTTTGCCACCTTCGTAAGACTCTTGGAAGGTAAGCTTCGGATTTACTACAACCGTTGCACCTGTGTACTCAAGACTTACCGTAATGGCCTTCCCGGGCATGGTATAATACTTCACATAACTACCATCCTGAGCTAAATCAGCGTCCGCAACCTCTAAGCGAATAGGCTCTTCCCCTTCTGGAGTTACTACAATTGCCTTGATTTGATAGGTTGCTTTATCAGACGAATAGGCACCAAGCTTCAGTTTTCTTCCCTTCTGAACGTTATAGCCAGAATAGATATTCACATAGTCGCTATAGGTATCATTCCATGCGGCTACTGCCAAACTCACCTTGCCATCTTCATAAGAAGACTCAAACGTAACAGGACTCTCGAGGGACTCTACGATCACAGCTGAAATGGTAATATCACTCTGTGCATAATTATAACCCCAGTAAGAACCATCGCTCATCAGGTATAGCTGACCATTTGCCTTACTATAAGTATTGCCACCTATGGTAACACTCTCAATTTGACATCCGGTATTGGGCACAATCTTCACATAGAAGTCTCCATTATCTTCAACCGAATACACACCGGAGCCATCAGGCTGAAGCGCTGTCTTCTTATCTTCTCCATAGATAGTGATCACACCATTCTCGGGTTGGATAACCGTAAGGTGGCGCATCGTTTTCTTACTTTTGAAGGTAGCCGTACAAGATGCAATATTGGCACTTGCTACTACTTCAGCGTAGATAGCATCAGCATCTGCTACAGCCTTACCATTAGCTATTGAATAAGCGACACCATCAATCGTAATAGCCTCAACTTGATATTGAGCAGTAGGCGTAGCTGTAATACGAACCGTCTTGCCCTTTTCAACCGATACCACTCCATTTACAGGTGCTATATCTGTACCACCAACCGATACGGCAAGCGTACCTTCTGCAGGAGCCGGTGCCGTCAGAGTGATCGTTACCTTCTGCGGCGCATTAACCACATAATTAAGTGTGGCTTTCGTATCCTCATTGACGGTATACATGCAAGAGTAATCTCCATCTCCATCATCAGAAAGCCTTCTTGTTTTAGGATCTTTTCCTTCAACTTCAAAGGTGATGCTCTTTGGCTTGTAGACCCTCGGCTGGGTAACCCTTACGGTCATGGTTACCAAAGTGCCTGCGGGTACTTCTTCGCCACTATGAATATCAATAGTATTACCACTCTTGCTGGTATACTCAGCCAATACCAATATCTTACCACCTTCATAAGACTCTTGGAAAGTAAGCTTCGGGTTAACCACGACAGTACCGCCCGTATATTCCGGACTTACTGTAATAGCCTTACCGGGCATGGTATAATACTTCACATAATTACCATCCTGATCTAAATCAGCATCCGTAACGGCTAAGCGAATAGGCTCTTCCCCTTCGGGAGTTACTACAATTGCCTTGATTTGATAGGTTGCTTTATCAGCCGAGTAGGCAGCAAGCTTCAATTTCGTTCCCTTTTGAACTTTATCGCCTGAATAGATTCCGGCGTAGTCGCTATAGGCTTCATTCCATACAGCTACTGCAAAAAGGACCTTACCTTCTTCATAAGAGGTCTCAAACGTAACAGCACTCTCAAGGAACTCTATAATCACTGCCGAAATAGTAATATCTTTCTGTGCATAATTATAACCCCAGTAAGAGCCATCTTCTCTTGGTTCTAAGTTACCATTAGCTCTACTGTAGGTATCATCACCCACTTTAACGCTCTCTATCCGACATCCTGCATTGGGTACTACTTTTACATAGAAGTCTGCATCGTCTGCTATTGAATACACCCCACCGGCATCGGGCTGGAGCGCCGTCTTCCTATCCGCTCCATAGATAGTGATCACACCATTTTCCGGCTGTATAACCGTAATCTTGTGCATCGTAGCCCCAGCTGTTGCAAGCATAGGCTTGGCTAGAGTTAGGGCAGTGGCTTCTACCGCTGCTCCAAGATCCATAGCCATGGCAGGGCGTGTCGTCTCTCCAACGGAGAGCATACTCTTACTCTCCCTCACTACTCCCCCTATATCGTAGACAGGCGTCAGTGATTCGGAAAGCAGCATAGTTACACTCGCAATGAGTGCACTAATGAATAGTAATAATTTCCTCATACCTAAGACTCTAAATATTATTTATTTTCCTTTTTTGCTTTTTATCAAGCGGTATTCATTACCAAGCGGTAAGAACCGAGACAAATATAGTCATTTATTCTATTACGGTACTAATTGAATAGAGAGTATAACAAATCAATCCACAAGAAATAAGTCATAATGTCAAAAGAAGAAGCACACTTCGTGCTTTTCATATAGTTAACCACTCCTTAAAGCACCTTTATTAAGCCGTTATTTCACAGCATTTATTAAAGAATACGGAGCCTGACGCCTCTTGCAGCCAGACTCCGTTATAGGGTAAAAGATAAATTGCTTGTGCGGCTTACTTCAGTAGTATTTTAACATTTCTGCTTCCTATTTGAATCAGATATATCCCTGCCTGAAGACCCTCTGTTTGTATCTCGCACACACCTCTATTTGTCATTGTATGGCAAAGCATCATTCGCCCTTCCATGTTGTAGAGTGCTACTGACACATTCGGCTCGCCCTGAATGATCATTTTGTCTCCATCAAGCAATACCTTAGGAAGTAATTCGCCACCTATAGACTCATTACTATTTGCAGGCTTCTCGGGTAGGAACAGAAGCTCCTTCACGCGCTCCTTGCCGACCATATAGCATCGCTCCTGCTTATCCCATACTGCATTTTCCGGAGAAGAGAGCTTCGTCTGCGTCAGCGTAATTTCCTCCAAAGAGCTAATGCCACTCTCCCATCCTTTTGCAGAAAGGCGCGTATTGTCCAGCTCAACCTTTTCGCCACTGCTTCCATTCAGGCCGGCAATTGCCCAGCGGCCATTAATTGTTACATCCGCTTCTTTTATTAGCAGGTCATTACGATACAAGAGGTAGATTCCACAGTTCTCAGGGCTATTGATGGTCAATTTACCCGGTCCGGTAATCGTAAGTTTGCTATCATAAAACATCATAATAGCGGCTTTCTTGCTACTCGTAATTTGACAGTCGCGTACCACCTTAATGATAAGGTCGTTTGCCTCTTGCATGTACAACGCATTCTGTTCGAACGAAATGGTTGCATTGTCCAGCGTAAGGGTATGCCTTTCCGCATCGTAACTTACCTTTCCATCCCCAAGTATATCCCGATAAGTCTTATTCAAATCCAAGTAGGTACTGCCAATAGCAAGCATACCGAGATTCTTGCCCTCATTATCGCTTTTCGTCTCTATCACAAGGTGCGTTACGGGATGCCCTTCAACGTCCACCAACTGATGCGTGTCGTAATTCCAATAAGCCTCTACCGGCTTGACAATACGAGCATGTAAAAGAGAGAATGAGGATACGTTAGCGAGGGCATAATCTTCTGCCATAATAGTCACTGCAGCACTATCCACTACAAGCGCCTCCCCTTTCTTACTGTCTACTCCGCTGATTCCTTTTTTCCCCTTAACCGATAGCTTGAGGTCTGAGATGAGGAGTTTGCTCAATTCGCCAATAGAAACAGCCGTTGCCTCCTTGCTTACTAATGTCAATTCGCCCTCTCCCTTAAGCGTAATATCGCTACTTTGATCAATGGCAAAGGCCTCTGCCGGTGTCTCGATATAGTTATTGCCTTTGAATACGAAGCTATACCCTTGTGCGCGCTCTACCTTAATCGGCAAATTGCCCGAATATTCATTAAAAGTAATCTCCTTTGTCTTTGAGCTATAGGTAAGCTTCCCATCGCCCAATATATCATCGTTGCTAATTTTTAAGTTTAGCTCCTCCTCCCCAATCCGGATTAAGGGTTGAGGTTGCACGTTCTGCTTATCAGCCTTGAATACAACCTTTGTAGCGACCTTTTGATTACCATCGCAATAGCGACTGTTAGCCGGATTCCAAGCTCCATCGGCAGGTTCAATTATTTTTACATTGGTAGCAGAGAAGATTTGAAGGTCACCGATCGCATACGCAGTACCTTGTGCCGTGAGGTTGGTATTGTCTATTTCCAGCACCTCGCCCATAAAGCCGGTAGAACCGGCGAGTGCAGCAAACGAACCCGTAGCCACCACGCTGACCTCTTTAAGGGTGAGTTTGCACTGCATATCTACCATTGCAGCGCTATTCTTACTACTCGTAAGAGAGAGACGGTCTCCGGTAACCGTGACTTGACTATTATTGGTAACTTCTAAAGCAGCCTTGGTCGACACCACACTATTTTCTCCCTCTACCTGTAGCGTAAGACCTTTTACCCCGTTTATCACGATGCTCCCCTCTATAGAGGCACCTTTAAGCTTGAGAAGTAAGTTGGCAGCCTCATAACTCACAGTACCATTACCCAATACATCTGCATTGTCTTTGGTTGCATCAATACGGACAGTCCCTATTGAAATAGTTTGCGCACTGCTCACTTGTTGGTAGGAAAAACCCAAGAGCAACAGTATAGCGGCCTTAACCGCTGAAAGCGTAAATAACTTTTTGATCATATTTTCACAGTGGGGGGGTATTGTTTTTGTACATGGCTACTTGCTCCCCGCTCTACAGAAGCCATCATAAAGTGCTAAAGTGTTGCAAATATAGCTATTAAGCAGCTTTAAGCGACACCAAAACTCTTTAAGTGATGCAAAGAGGATGAGCCTCTCGGCAGAAATACAAGTCACGCACGAATCAGTAATAGGCGAGAGTTCGTCCAAATAAAAGGTATAGATCTTTCAAACGAAATGTTCTGATGTTTCATTTGAAAGGTATAGATGGGCTATTTGAAAGATATAGATCTTTTTTCGGCTTCGAAAAAAGGATAAAAAGAGACTGTACAAAGAAGCTTACCGCTCCTCCTCAGCAGGGGACTCTGACTTCATCATCAACTCGCCCAATACCTTAAATAGGAGTGTGAATAAGCGCACCGCCTCCTCCGTAGCTTTCTCTACATGCTGTCCGCTACTTTTAAGCAAAGCCACTCCCACGACAGCACTAATTGCCGTAGCTATTTCCCCCTTTGACTCCACATCTTGTAGGGATGTATTCTTTGCCCTCAGCTCCACAATAGCAGGCAAACACTGCAAGTAAATGCCACGGTAGTAGGGATTGCCCTTTTCTTCATCACTGAAGTGCTTATGTTGCTCCTCCAAATGCGCCAAAAGCACCCTTGCCACATGGGATCGAGGCGAAGAGTTAGCCGGCTTATGCTGTTTATAGTCAGAACGAATACGCTCAAAGAGCACACCGAAGAGATCATCTGACACAGCTTGTGGATTGAGCTCAAGAGCCTCCTCCGCCACAAGTAGCAATACGAGGTACTCCGCCGGATACTCATGTTCTAATCGGGCTAAATAAGATTCCGTATTCATAAGCGAACCGATAATATTATGCTCTAATTAAAATACGCGGCGGCAGCCAAGCCGATATAACCCCAATGACAAGCAGTGCCAAAGGCGCTATTACAAAGTCCCCCCACTTAAAGTCCACCGGATAGGGTACCGGTATATACCCTTCCACATAAGTAACAAAACCTATCCTTTGCTGCAAAATAAGAAGTATGCTCCCCACCAGTAAGCCACCCACAATACCGATTAGCGTGGTAATAAGGCTTCGCAAAAAGAAAATCTTTGGAATGGTGTGCCGAGGCATACCTATAGCCTTAAAAATACGGATGTCTCTCTTTTTCTCTACGATGAGCATAGCAGAAGAACAGACTATATTAAAGGAAGAGAGGATAACTACAAAGAGGATGATGCTAAAGGAGAGCCACTTCTCCATGGCAACTAAACGCATTAGCATAGGCTGCTGCTCGCGTCGCGTCAGTAACTGATACTCAGCAGGCAGGTTGTGCGACAGTGCTTTACGAAACGTTACATCCGATTGCATTTGGGATGGCTTCAAAGCAATTGCTTCACACATATCTCCCGAGTAATCCAACAGATCAGCCAACTGAGAGATAGGGAGAAATAGAGTGTTATTATATTCTGCCTGCCCCGCATTTACCACTCCGGTTATATAGCCTTCACTCTGCATAAAGGCGGACTGTGGGATAAGCGGATTGATACTTCCTTTCCTTCGCGGCACGAAAAGCGACATTTTTACCGAATCCTCCGGAAGAGGCATCCCTAAAGACGTGTAGCTGTCCGCACCCAACAAGAAATCGCCTTTACTATGTGGATAGGCTCCTATCGCAATTGCAGAGGTTACGTCACACACCTTTTCAAAGCCTGTATCCAAACCCATGAGCAGTACCGGTGTACTCTCTCTGCCGGCAAAGAGCATTCCCTCGCTACGCATCGTAAGACTATGGGCAGCCACTTCAGGAGAAGCCAACAAATCGGCCAGCTCCGGAGTGGTAGCGTCAAAGACTTTACCATCACGCCGATTGAGCAGAAGAGGCGCATCAAAGGGAGACGTGCTCTCTAAAATGAGACGCTCGTAACCATTAAAAACAGATAAAATGATGATCGCAGCCGCCATTACCACGCCCATTACCAAAGACGATATGAGCGCTACTATATGTACCGCATCAAAATGCCTCCTTGAGAAAGCATATCGCCGAGCAATGAATGAGGCATACATACGGCTTATTTGCCTAAGAGCTTATCGATATGCTCAATATAATCTAAGCTATCATCTACGTAGAACTGGAGTTCGGGTATTGTACGCAACTGATTCTTTAGCCGCTGTCCTAAGCCATAACGTACAGTAGCAGCATGAGTATTGAGATGCTCCATAATAGCTTCCGTGCGATCTGTGGGGAAAATGCTAAGATACACACGGCAAAGCGACATGTCGCTCGTAGGTCGCACATTGGTAACCGATACAATAACGCCGCGCATCTGCTGAGTCTCTAACCGAAACATCTCAGCCAGTTCTTTCTGAATTAGCCGAGCTATCTTACTTAATCTTCTTTCTTGCATGCTGCTCCTAAATAAGGTTTTACAATTCGGCTACCGTCAGGTTGCTCCTCAATAGCTATCCTAAGCGTTACTTCATCATCTAAGATGGGCTCAATTAACTCGGGCCACTCAATGAAGCAATACTCCTCACCGCTGAGATAGTCCTGCATCCCTATAGAGAGTGCTTCCTCAAGAGTCTTGAGGCGATAGCAATCTATATGCGTCACCATTTGACCCTTCGCCTCTTCAAGCCCGTAGCGATTGATAATGGCAAAGGTGGGACTATTTACTACATCACTGATATGCAGGCAGCGACAGAGTGCCTTTATAAAGGTTGTCTTACCGGCACCCATCGGGGCATAAAAAGCAAATACCCTGAAAGGACTCGTCCGGCGAAGAAATAGACGAGCAGCCTCATCGATAGTCTGCTCAGAGGGTATTATAATAGGGTCAAAGTTTTGTGCTTTACTTATCATGCTTTAGGGGTTAATTGCACTATCGGGACAAGCATTTCTTCAAATGAGATACCTCCATGTTGAAATGTATTTCGGTAGTAGCTAACGTAGTAATTGAAATTATTGGGGTAGGCAAAGAAATCACTCTCTCTACTAAAAATATAGCGATCGGTAACAGCTCGGCGAGGCAATCCAAAGGCTTCCGGCTTAGAGATCTCAAAAACCTCTTTTTCGTTATAGCTCATATTTTTACCCCACTTGTAACGCAGGTTAGTAGATAGGTGCTTATCTCCGACCACCTTCACCGGTTTTGTAACGCGCACTGTACCATGGTCTGTAGAGAGCAGTATCTTGTAGCCCATATCCGCTATCTTGTGCAGCATAGGCATCATAGTAGAATGACTAAACCAACTGCGTGTAAGCGAGCGATAAGCTGCTTCATCGGGCGCTAACTCACGTATCATTTTGCTCTCTGTACGGGCATGGGAGAGCATATCTACGAAGTTAATCACTACCACATTGAGGCTATTTTGCTTCAGTTGATCCAATTGCTGAACGAGCTTCTCTCCGAAATCTGCCTCAAGCACCTTGTGGTACGAAAGGGCACATCCCTTTTTATGGCGGGCAAGCAACTCACGCAATAGCTCCTCCTCATGATCGTTCTTTCCCTCTTCTCTATCCTCATTGACCCACAAAGCAGGATAGTGCTTTGCAATTTCTGAGGGCATCATACCGGAGAATAAGGCATTACGCGCATATTGAGTAGCCGTAGGCAATATGGACATATAGAGCGTCTCGTCCACCGTAAAGCGATCTGCGACTAAATCCTTTACAGACAACCACTGATCATAACGAAAGTTGTCAATGATCAATAGAAATACCTTCTCACCCTTATCGAGTAAAGGGAAAAGAAAGCGCTTTAGTAGGTCAGGACTCATCGTGGGTCGCTCGTCGGCATTCCTCATCCAATGCGCATAATGCTCCATTACAAAGCGCGAAAAGAGTTGCTCTGCTTCGCGCTGCTGTAGCTCTAAAAGCTCCTTTAGATCAGGGCTATAGGACTCTATTTTAAGGCTCCAGTGGACCAACTCTTTGTACAATGCTACCCACTCCTCATAACTAAGGCGCCCATTCAAGCGTTGCGCTATGGAGGGATATGCCTCTCTATAGCCGGTTAGCGTAGCTTCGCCTATGATTTGATCACTATCGAAAAGCTTCTTTAGCACTAAGAGAATCTGATTCGGATTGACCGGCTTAATGAGGTAATCAGCTATTTGTCCCGCAATGGCTTGGTTCATCAAGTCTTCCTCATCACTCTTTGTAACCATTACCACGTGTTGCATCGGCCAAGCCTGCCGTATTCGATGTAAAGTTTCTACACCGGAGAGCCCGGGCATATTTTCATCAAGGAATACAACGTCATAGCGCTTTTCCTCAAGCATAGCCAATCCATCACTACCGCTCAGAGCTTGATCCACGTGATAGCCACGACGCTCCAAGAGCATGAGATGGGGTTTAAGCATCTCTATCTCGTCGTCTATCCAAAGTATTTCCTTAGGAGCCATCCTTTAATTATTTGCTGCGTGGCCACGAAAGAGGAGCTGTGCGCATTAAGGCCTCCTCAAAGGTGTACAAAGTAACCGGGCGGTACTGTCCGTCCTTGTAGGCAATAGCTAAACAATAATTTGCCCCATTTAGTTCAATCGGCAGTAAGGAATAGAATTCCCTTGCTTTCACATCGTACATCAGAGGATAGAGTTTCGGTGCCTCACCTATCATCAACATACGCTTTGCTTCATATGCAGCCGCTACAGCTTCACAAAGTGCCTCATTGTTCTGTCGGTCACGAGGTGGCACACAAGTGCATAGCTCATCCACCCGCTTTGAGGTTGCCAAGGCTTCTATCTGCGAAGGCAGTATATCTTTAAAGGCACTCTTTTCCATTGGCTGAAGAGCACTCAAAAGCATTTGCTCACGTGTTAGCGATTGATCCACCAACATAAAGAAACGCTTTCCCCCTTCAGGCACTACATCCTCTCCCTCATCGTGGTGGAGCGCATCCTTCCGTCCTCTAAAACTAACCAACTCATAGGGTTCACTTCCCTCTAAATGGCGTACATCTCTCAAAATAGCCCCAATCTCGCGTTTGGTATTGTCCAACAACCCCGTATTAAAGAGCAGGTTATTATTGTCTATTACCAACGCATCGGCTCTGTATAAACGATAGAAATAGAGTGTCAAGTGGTACCGCAGGTATAGTTCTAATGTATCATCGGCAAACTGAGCTGCATATTGAGGAGCTAAGATATCCATTAAGCTCTGTAGGGTCTCCGACTTAATCAATAGAGCATCATGATCAGGAATAGCCCCACACTTAGTTTCTCCGCATCCCATCATTTGCTTGGGCTCAGTGGCAGACTCGGTTTGTACCGGCTCACTCTGTCGCACAGACTCTCTCTGAGTTCGGTGCATTTCAGGTTGCTCTTCGTTACATGCTTTAGTTCGCTTTGTGCGCGGAGTCTCTTTATGCGCTATCAACCCCAAGGGAGTAGCTTTAAGATTTTCCTCTTTAATTCGAAGGGAAGGTATCTTTTCTTCTCCTCTCAGCTGCACTTCCCATCCCAAGCGATCCGCATAGGCTTCTACGAAGGCTTGTACGGTATCAAAGCCTACACGCTGTAGCTGTGCAGCAGGCACACGTGTTTCTAATTTGGAGATCTCTACCCATCCTTCTGCGTCAAAGAGAAGACGTCCCGCACCCTCAACTCGCTGGGCTATACGCACGGCATCCTCACTTAAAGCTGTTTGATTGGTTGAGGCTGTAACTTCTTCATTTTTTTTGTAGGAAGGTGCTGCTTGCGGTTGCTCAATAGGCTTTCCCTTTGCTTCGTAGGGAATGTTTACGCCTGCAGGAGCTAAGAGAATACTATAATCCGATGTCTTCTCGCTATTCCAAAACTTGCTAAAACGCTTAGAATCTGTCAGGAAAACCTCAAAAGAGGAGTATCCCAAATCGGTGTATGTTACGGCATAATTAGTACCGCGCAAAGCCTCATTTAAGCAATCAATGGTAATAGGCTCGTTATGATTTCCCCTGTACAGAGTCGTAATGGTATCGGTCACTCCCTTCAGGTATTGTGCAATCTCCCGACGAAGGCGTATGCGCACGGCATCCTTACCCTCTGCGTCCTTCTCCACTACCCAAAAATCTTCAAACCGCACATCACGTAAGAAGTGGTCAAACGTGTCGTACCCCAGATCCTTATAGGTAGTAGCAAAATAGCTCTCCCTAAGAGCCTCTTCAACAGCCTCGGGCGTTGTCCAACGCTTCTGACCCGTTGGGGCCAAACGCTTAATTGTACTTCTTACAAAATCTACATACTCGTCGAGGCGATTATCATCGTGTTCGCTCTTTTGAGAGCGTATTGTTTCATCATTCATGTTCATTTCTCAATTTCTTTTCTAATCTTACCACCGGAATATCAAAGACGGGAAGTATTCTTCGAATGCCCTAGTAAGCGAATCATCAACTGTGCTTCGCTCAATGTATAGAGCTGCGCAAAATTATCCTCTATGGAGAGCACCAAGACAGCGGTAGGAGCCTCCGTTTCTTCAAAATAGAAGGGAATTAATGCAACCACCTTTTGCCACTTGCTATTGTAGCCGTAGCAAACGGAGTACGGACTGTCTTTCCACGCGGCAAAAGAGATCAGTAAGGCCTTATTCAAAGCCTCTTCCATCAGTACCATGGCCTCTTTGTCGCTTAGTAGCTTACTCCGAAGGGCATGCTCTTTATCCCGTCGCTCGCGGAACGAAAGATCCTCTGATATCTGCCCTATCTCATCCAATACAGGTATCTGTACCCTCAGGCTATCGGGGAATAGTCCCGAATGACGCTTTATTAGTTCTCGGCTATTCAGCCTAATGGTATTCAAATCCTGTGGCGGCAATAGTTGCTCGGGAGCCAGTTGCTTGGGACTAAATATAGCGCGATACACAGGCACCCGGGGAAATCCTTGGGCAGTTACTTGCTCAGCACCTACCACAAAGCGCAATACATTCAACTTACGCACATCCTTAATGCCTACAACTATATAAATAGGTTCTCCCGCTTCTGTACGAAGCGAGCTGTCAAAGAGCTCTTCCTCTCCGTGAATAACCCCATTCTTTTGTCGCAGCTGAATGATCAGCATCTCATTGATGAAGCGCTTTATATTCACATACGCTCCGTGACGTCTTTCACCGGAAGTAAAGCACTCTTCATTGCAGAGCTTGAGCAACTCGGCACTCTGCTTGGCTTTCATGTCAATCCTCAGCGTTCCCCGCTCAATAGCTTGCTGACTAATGGTCACGTCCGATGCTGCCTGTGCGCCTTGCTCTTTGCGCGCATTCTGCACTTGGCGAGGTCGCTCTTTATTGCGCTCCTGTGAGGGCTTTCTTTCCGTCTGCTTGCGTAGTGGCTTTTGCGCTGTTTTTTCCTTGGGTTGAGCTCTGTGGGCAGGCGGTACCGGAGTATTTTTTTGCTCTTCGTGCCGTGGCGTTGCTGCAGGTGCCTTCTCTTGCGCCTCTTCCTCCTCCTGAGTGAAGAAATTCTTTACGCGCTGCCAAAATGAAGGTTTATTATTAAAAGCCTTATGCTTTCCCTTGAGTGCGACCCATTGTACCCCATCCTCTTCGTGCGTGTCAAATATTTGCTTGGAGGCCGCTATGAATCGCTTTAATTCCTTGATGTTATTTTCATCAAATATACCCGCATACACTTCCTTTACGAAGTCCTCATTCTCAGTCGATACCCATCCCTGTTTGTCGCTCATGTGCTCTATGGCACTAATAATTCTGTTGATAATGGTTCTATCTCTCATAAAAAATAAAGGGCGTAAGCACCTAAATGCCTACGGATAAATCCAACATAAAATAGGTACGCCGCTTGCGTAATCCTGTTCATACAAAGTTACTTATTTCCTTACTATTAGCATTATATTACGGATATAAGTTTCGGAAAACGAACAAGTTTCTTTGCTCTTCTGGCCAAATGAAAGCGTGTAAACGAGAATAATTTGAACCGGAGGGAAACACGCTTCAAGATGAGAAAAACATCCGCAAAGAAGGTCTCTAAAAAAACATCAGTAACTTTCATATAAAACATCTATACCTTTTCGCCAAAAGATCTATATCTTTGAATTGAAACATCCTGATCTTTTTTCGCTCTACGGGAGCTGCTCTATTTCTCTCCGACAGCAGTCCGGAGAAAATACACAATTCTGTGAAGCTACCGAGATAGTTATTAAATGAAAAGAGTAACTTTGGCAACGGAATAAGAACAAATAAGTGTCAAGCCAAAGAGCATGAGACCGCGCAGCTTCATTGTACCAATTCAGCACTTCGTATCACGCAAAACAAATGCGACGGTGCTACTTTTCGTCATGGCCGTACTGGCTGCAATCATTGCCAATACCCCTCTCGTTGACGATTATGAGAAATTTCTCAACTTACCCATTACATTACAAATCGGAGCCTTCAATGTATTCTCCTACCATGGAGAGACGATGAATCTGCTTACTTTCGCCAACGATGTACTGATGGTACTATTCTTCCTCAACGTTGGCTTGGAGATTAAGCGGGAGGGACTTGTGGGCGAGCTCTCCACCGTACGAAAGGCTTTATTCCCGGTTACGGCTGCCGTAGGTGGGATGATCTTTCCTATTTTGGTTTTCTTCGCCTTCTGCCATACACATCCTGAGTCAAACGGAGCCGCCATCCCTATGGCAACTGACATAGCCTTCTCTCTGGCGGTACTTTCGCTGGTGAAGGGAGTACCTACTTCACTGAAGACATTTCTAACGGCTCTTGCCGTTGCCGATGACTTGGGCGGTATTATCGTAATTGCTGTCTTCTATACCTCTAACATCAACCTGACGATGCTCCTCTATGGTATCGGCGTGATCATTTTGCTTTATTTACTGGGACGCTACGCTAACGTACGACAGCTATGGGTGTACTACTTAGGGCTGCTTTTTGTTTGGATATTCTTCCTCTCCAGCGGAGTACATACCACTATTGCCGGAGTATTGGTAGCGCTTACAGTACCTTCCAAACCGCGCTACGACACCACTACCAGTACAGCGCACGTACGCACCCTTATGTCGCTCTTACATCGGGATGATCAGACCATTAGCAAAGGGACTATTTTGCTGCCTGAAGAGCAAATCAACGTACTTAACAGCATCTCGCATTACTCATATCACTCTCTAAGCCCCATGCAACGATTAGAAACGCAGCTCACACCCATAGTGAACTGGATCATTTTACCGCTCTTTGCATTCGTAAATGCAGGCGTCAAGCTGGGCAATGTAAGCTGGGAAGATCTGGGCGGTATTACTTCGGCTGTGGCTTTAGGCTTAATAGTAGGCAAACCGCTCGGTATATTCCTATTCTCCAAGCTATACCTATGGATCACCCGTACACCAATGCCTGTGGGGATGCACAATAAGTCTCTCTTGGGATTGGGCTTGCTTGGAGGATTCGGATTTACAGTTTCACTCTTTATCGCTTCGCTTTCCTATGTGGGACCCGAGAGCCAATTAATGCTCAATGAGGCTAAACTCGGTATCTTTGTAGGAAGTATTTTCTCGGGCATATTCGGCTATCTTTTCCTGAATCACTATTTCAAGAATCACCACGACATACTGGAAGAGCAGAAAGCTAAGAACGTATAATCGCACCCTACACAACGAATGCGTCGAAAGAATAAGTTTGGGCGGCTCTTTCTGCTCATTCTCTCCGCTGTCGTACTCATCCTAGCCTTATACTTTGTACCAACGGAGTGGGGAGGCTTCAGTATGAGGCGAATCGATCTCCTCAGTGCCTTACGTATACAGCAGACTGATTCCACGCTTATTATATCGGAGGAGGAACCTATACCTGTAGCGAAGGAAGTCTCTCCCATAGACTCTATCCAGCAAAAAAGAGAAGAAGCCGACTCCATACGACAAGCCTTAAGCCAAATAAATGCAGCTGCCACAGACTCCCTCACAGAGACCAAAGAGGTCTATTTTGAGGACTTTAATCCCGACAGAAAAGGTCTTGCTCATAGCTTTAGTAAGCTGATCCACCACTCCGGACCGCTCTACATGGCCTTTCTTGGCGACTCCTTTATCGAAGCGGATATATTTACTTTGGATGTACGGCGGCTTCTTCAACACCATTTTAGTGGTACCGGTGTGGGATGGATGCCTTTAAGCAGTGGAGTAGCCGGTTATCGACGCGGTATTACACACCGATTTAGTGGATGGAAAGAGCTTAGTCCACTGACTCATCATAGGAGCGATTACCTACTCAATCAGCACATCTATCAAGGAACTAACCCCTGGGTTGAGTATTGCCTCCCGGCTGAGTCGGCACCCTTCCATAAGATTTCCATATACTATAAGAGCGAAGCAGAGATACCTTTTACAGTACAAGTGGGCGACAGCGTACTATATGAGACACTCACGCCTTCTGCGCTCCCACAGTGTCATACCATTCACTACACGGGACGGAGGGTTAAGTTGCAATTCACTGATGCCGATGCGGCAACCTTCTATGGGGTGTGCATAGATGGTGCCGAGCAGGGTATAATGGTAGATAACTTTTCACTGAGAAGCTCCTCGGGTACTAACCTATTGGATATAAACGACCAATCGGCAGAAGCTCTTAACCGTCTGCGTCCATATGGACTTATTGTCCTCCAATATGGGATGAACGTAGTATCCAAAGGGGTCTACAAGTACACTTCATACGAAGAAAAACTGGTTCGGGTAATACAAAAACTACAAAAGGATTACCCCCATGCGGATATACTTATTATGGGCGTTTCAGATCGAGCCCGAAAAGGGGAAGGAGGAATGGAAACTATGCCCGAGTTGATCGCTCTCAGGAAAGCACAGCGCAATGCAGCTCAGCGGTGTGGTGTACTCTTTTGGGACACTTTTACCGCTATGGGTGGCACAAACAGCATACTCAACTGGGCAGCTAAAGACTGGGCAGCTAAGGACTATACGCATATTAGCTTCCGCGGAGGCAGATTCCTGGCGGAGCAGTTTGTGAAAAGTTTCCTCTTCGAAGAGGAGTACTACAGGCAATTAGGTATATGAAAAAGCGACTTCTTTGGGAATTATGTCTGTTACTTCCCTTCTATGTAAATATGGCACACGGACAAGAGATCATACATATTGTACATATCGGCGACAGCCACCTACAATCCGGCTACATGTCAGCGGCTATTCGCAAAGAGCTTGCTAAGGAGCGACCCCTTGCCGGGTTAGGTCTGATCACTCCTTACCGATTGGCCGGTACAAATGCTCCCGAGTATTACCAAATCACTTCCAATGTACGCTGGAGAGCTTGTAAGATTTCCTACAATAAATGCTGTGACAATACGCCACCGGGGGGTATCTGCATCGCCTGTCAGGGAGGAAAATACACGTTTCATATACGTAGCAAGTCAACACCTTTTGATCAAATAGTCGTTTTCAGAGGGAATGAGACCCCACCCCTCACCACGAAAGGTGCCACTCTTCGCCTCGGCGAAGAGGTTGTGTCGGGCTTTGTGTCTGATACGATTCTTCTGCCCCGTCTGGTATCCTCTATTAGCCTGCACCCCAATAAACCCACTTCTCAGAAAGCCTTGTATGGTAACTTTTTACTCACCAACAACCTTATTCTAAAGGGCTTTCTCTACAGTCCCATTGCTCTTAATGGAGCCATGTATGCCACCTATGATCAACCTGACTTCATCAATGCCTTTAGCCGGTTAAATCCCGACTTAGTAGTGATCTCATTAGGCACAAACGAGATTTTGGCCAAACGCTTCCGAAAGGATACCTTTAAGAGTGAAGTAGATCATTTTATTCGCTCTATTAAGTCCAAACTATCACCACAAAGTCGCATTCTATTGGTTAGCCCGCCTCCCACACTTCTAAACAACGGACAAGTAAACCCCAATACACGTCTTGTGCGAGAGGCTCTCGCTGAAGAGGCAAGAGAACTCCGAATAGATTACTTTGACTTGTACCAAGCCATGGAGCAAGACCAAAAGGCCACAGAAAGATATAAGGCGGGAAATTTCTTTGCTTTCGACAGAATACACTTTTCCATTCACGGGTATCAAGTGATGGGCGCTTATGTAGGACATGCCATAACTGCTTTACTCAATCCATGATTTCGGCACTTACAGACTGGTTTTACTCGTTGGATTTCTCTCGTTTACCGGAGATCCTCACTTATCAGCCGGAGAGACCTCTTATCTTCTCCTCGGCGCTTTTCTTGCTGCTCTTCTTTGTTTTCTTTACCCTCTACTGCTTCCTAAGGAACACCAAGACGCTACGTATTGTCTATGTGGTGCTCTTTTCCCTCTACTTCTACTATATGAGCAGTGGGTTGTACGTATTACTCCTCATTGCTATGGTCACCAGTGACTTCTTCATTGGGAAAGCCATCTATCGCACTGACCGTGCAGACCGTAAGAAGCGACTCGTGGCCCTCAGCATCACAATCAATTTAACGATACTGGGGTTCTTTAAGTACTTTAATTTTCTCGGAGCCTTGGGCAGCAACTTGCTCTCTCTCTTGGGGAACCAATTGGGCGTAGCTGCTCTCAGCGGTATTGAATGGCAGGAGCTACCCATCTTCTTACCTGTGGGAATATCTTTCTTCACCTTCCAAACAATGAGCTATATCATTGATATAGGACGCGGCAAGCTAACCCCTCTTAAGCGGTGGATTGATTATCTTTTCTACGTTTCCTTCTTTCCTCAGCTCGTTGCGGGACCTATTGTGCGTGCCCGCGACTTTATTCCCCAAATACACCGTACCCCGCAGCTCACAAAAGGGGAATTGGGCAAAGGGTTGTACCTGGTGCTCATCGGACTCTTCAAGAAAGCCGTTATCTCCGACTATATAAGCATCAACTTCGTGGATAGGGTATTTGATGCGCCCACACTATACTCCGGAGTAGAAAATCTCATTGCTGCCTATGGATATACGCTACAAATCTATTGCGACTTCTCGGGCTACTCTGACATGGCTATTGGTATAGCCCTATTCTTGGGCTTCCGCTTTCGCAAAAACTTTGATCTGCCCTTTAATTCAAGCTCTATAACTGAGTTTTGGCGACGCTGGCATATATCCCTTTCTACGTGGCTTAAGGACTATCTATATATACCGCTCGGCGGGAACCGAAAGGGACGCTTCCGCACCTACCTGAATCTCCTGATCACTATGTTCCTCGGGGGACTTTGGCATGGTGCCGCTTCGCGCTTTATCTTATGGGGCACTATGCATGGCGTAGTGTTGGCTTTCGACAAATTGCGCTTTAAGCTATTTCCCCGTTCAAAGGCTACTGCCGCTGAGATGAAGCCCGGGTGGCGCATACTCAGTGTACTTCTCACCTTCCACTTCGTTACATTTGCGTTTCTCTTCTTCAGAGCCAAGGATGTGAATGCCGTGTGGCTCATGGTGACTCAGATATTCACCAATTTCCATCCGGAGCTGATCATACCTTTCTTTGAGGGGTATTTACCGGTCGCCACACTCATTATTTTAGGCTTTGCACTGCACTTCCTTCCCCGCAAAGTACACCGTATATCCGAGCGGGCTGTTACACGTGCGCCCTTTGCGGTTCAGTTGTTGCTCTTTGTCGCACTGGTAATACTCGTATCGCAAGTAAAGAGTGCCGACGTACAGCCTTTTATCTACTTTCAATTCTGATAAAACAAGTTTAACAAAAAGATATAGATGTTTTGCTTGAAACATCTATATCTTTTATTTGAAACATCTGTACCTTTCATTTGAAAGATACAGATCTTTTTTTGAGGGGGATTGCACGCTTATTTTCTACGGATAGGAGAGCGTACTTAGCCATATCGTTGCTGCGCTTCATCCCTTCCCAATCCTATTTCCCCACTTTGAGAAAGATTCAGTACCTTTACTACCGGAGTTCGTATACTCACTAATAAAAATCGCTAACAAGCAATTATAAATTCACAGATACACAGAACAAGCTTATTATGAAAAGAGCATTACTATTTGCATCTTTGGTTTTACTTCTCTTTCCACCGGTAATGAGGGCACAAGTACGTCCGACGACGCCACTCTTGGATGCCACTACCGAGAAACAGCAAGGAGAGTACTTAGCCATTCAGATTTCATCAACCGATTACTTCTGGATAGACTGGGGGAGCGGTGTTCCCAAACGCTATACCAAAGGGAGCTACGGCGAAGAAAATCCGATCTATGATAAAGTATCGGGTAGCAACATCAAGATTTATGGAGAATCTATTTCGCACATCCTTGCGCCTTCAGGTGGATGGACAAAAGCCACGGTCGGACTGTCGCTAAAACTACTGAATATCGACCTGAGCAATAGTTCTCTTGCCCAAATCGATCTCTCGGAAGCAGCCCTTCTAAATTCGCTTAATGTGTCCTCCTGTAAGCTAAAGGAGCTGACTCTCGGCAAGAAGAGTAAACTTACCTATTTATGGGCTCAGGGAAATCAACTTTCAACCATAGATTTGAGTGGGTGCAGTAGTCTGCAAAATATTGATATCTCTCAAAATCAACTATCGGGTACTATCTCATTAGGTGCAGCTATTACCAGTGCCGACTTGTCGGATAACAACCTTACGGAAGTACAGCTTGCTCCCGAAAGTCAGATGACTGATCTCTCTATTCGCAACAACCGGTTGAGTAGCTTTTCCATCTCGGGAGTGCCTCATCTGCGTATGCTTGATCTTTTCAAGAATAAGCTCACCTCGGTTAGCCTACAGGGCAAACTGCAAGAGCTAGTCTCCCTCAATCTGGGGAAAAACCAAATTACCCATATCGATCTGACACAATGTACCGAGCTTCGCGGACTAACCCTCTCGTACAACCCAATCAAAAAAATCGATCTTTCTCCCTGTAAAGAGCTTACATCCCTTTCTATTCACCACACCTCGCTTACGGAGCTGGACCTTTCGCATACCGTTAAATTGAAAAATATTGAGGCCATGAATGGGAAGCTTACCGCTATCGATCTTTCCCCATGCTTGGAATTGATCGAGGTATGGCTCACACAAAACGCACTCTCAGAAGTGAAACTTGCGCCTAACAATGAGAGACTACTTTGCCTTCAATTAGCAGGGAATAAACTTACCTCCGAATCCATAGAGAGCATTATAAAGACGCTTCCAAATATCTCGGGTGTAACAGTTCCTTCCTATCAAGCTGATTATCTAAAGCATCTCTCTATTCGCTACAATCCTTCTACGGATAAAGTAACCCTAAAGCCTGCACAGGACAAGGGTTGGGTACTCGATGTCCAGACCAATGAAAGCTATCCCTATCTGTCGTTCACCACGCAGCAGGCTAAAGACGCTGATATAGAGATCACTGTTACAGCCCCCACAGGGAGTGACATTCAATTCTGGGGAAATGAACAAAAAACAGTTAAGGCGGAGAGTGCTACTACCACACTCAAAGAGGTTACTGTGCAGGATCAACAATCATACTGCTTGGAGAGCAAGACTACGAAGCTCGATTTTTCCAAAGCTAAATTGTCGGAAATTGAACTTTACCATTGTAGCGACTTAAGCTCCTTGCAAGTACAAGGCGGAAGCCTTACGGCTTTGGATCTATCACAAGCTCCCCAATTAAAAGAGCTTTACTGCCTGCAAAATAGCATCTCTGCCCTATCCATGACAAAGCTAATCGAGTCTCTGCCCGACAGAAGTGCTTCAAGTGACGGACTTCTTTATGCCATGCATCTTGACCAAACTTTGGAAAAGAATATCTGCACAAAAGAGCATGTAGACAAGGCAAAACTAAAGGGTTGGAGCGTAAAAGCCTGGGACCCCACCAAAGCGCAATATGTAGACTATGTACCTGCCGCTGTACCGGTCTCAAACTCCCTTACATTTACAACCGAGAAAGCAATTGGCGAAACTGTAAAGATTGCCGTAATGGCTAACGGAGAGGTTACGGCTACCGGGCTCAAAGAGGCCATTAAAGCAGATGGATCATTTAATACCTATACGATTACCGATCCCTCCATCACCCTTAGTGGAGATATAGTCTTATTGTATTGTAATCAGAATAAGCTGACGGCTTTGGATATTTCTCATTGTCCTAACCTGAAGATGCTTGAGTGCTTCAACAATAAACTAACCGAACTCGATCTTTCAAAGTCAGGGCAACTGCAGTTATTGAGGGCATGGCTGAATCAGTTTACAAACTTGGATTTAAGTAATTGTACCGAACTTCAGAAATTGTATTGTCAGCAAAATAAACTGACTTCCTTAGATGTAACAAAAAATACGAAGCTGACCTACTTGTGGTGCCAAGTAAACCAGATTTCATCGCTTGATGTTACGCACTGTCCCCTTCTGTTAGGCTTGCAATGCGGTGGCAACAAGCTATCTTCACTGGATGTATCCAAGTGTCCCAATTTGTGGAATCTCTATTGTGAAGAAAATCAATTAGCCGGATTGGATGTGACCAAAAACACAGCACTTAAGCATCTGTGGTGTAGCGACAATCCTATTTCCTCCTTAGATATATCCGCATGTAAGAAAATGGAGCAATTATACTGCTACAACAACCAATTAACTTCATTAGATGTGACCCAGTGTCCGAATTTGAAAAGATTGGAGTGCAGTAACAATGAGATAAGCTCCTTAGATATCTCTAACTGCCCCAAGTTATTGTCGCTCTCGTGTGAAGATAACCGTATAGGTTGTAGCGCAATGGAAGCAATTGCCATACAGTTGCCTATGAGAACTATCGATGATGATGCGGCTCTATTCGCTGTTACTGAAGAGGAAATGAATGCAGCTCCGGGGAATGGAAACGTAATGACAAAGCATGCGGTTGAAATAGCGAAGGCGAAAAATTGGATTTCCTACTACATAGAAACTGAAACGGAAGATGAGATAGAGTACGCAGGACTAGATGGGTTCTGTACCGACAATGCTATTTCCTTTGCAGTAACAGTTTCGAAGGATGTTAACGGATTGGTAACAGTCAAAGGTGCCAACGACCTTAATGCTGTGCCTTATGGTACAGAGCTTACCGTGGAAGTAGCTCCCGAAGCCGGTTATGAGCTGGATAAGCTGATGGCTAACGAGGAGGATATCACCGCAACTAAGCGCTTTGTAGTGAAGAGTAATGTAAAAGTTACCGCTACATTCAAGGTCGGTACCGAAGCAATTGCACGCGAAGGCATTGCCCTCTACCCGAATCCTGCAAACTATGAAGCAAACTTATTCGGAGTAGCTCCACAAGGTGAAGTAAGCGTGTACGGAACGGATGGGGCTCGTCTCCTAACCATTACCGCTGATCAAAGCGGACACGCTGTATTGCTCGTAGAGGGACTTCCCGAAGGCAACTACTTGGTTACTTTCTGCGATGCTATGGGTGTGCTGACTACTCGTCAACTAACCATCAAGCGGTAAAGAATTAAGCACTTACTAAGCGGCTGCACTTCCTTAACGGGAAGTAACCGCTCCACAAAAAGATACGCACCTCTCGTTTGAAAGGTGCGTATCTTTCGTTTGAAACATCTGGATCTTTTGCTAAAAAGATCCAGATGTTTTTTAGGAATAGATAGGCCTATTCTCGAGGGGTAGGAATGCCCTTTAGTCCTTTAGCTTGTATGAAAGCGCAGGATATGCTGACAAAAAGACAACTAACAAACGCGCTGTTTTTACTTCTGAAAAGAATTATTTTTTTATTTTGTGCACATTCTCAAGAGTTATTTCTTATATTTGTCTCAATGCAAGAAAATACTGTTATTTCGAAACATAATACAAATAAAATATATTGGTTAAGAAAGGAAAAGACAAACAACATGGAAACTAAACTGAGAAAAAGACTTCTGTCTGTAGCACTCCTACTGCTCTTTGCTCTACCCGCTTCGGCACAGAGCATTACCTTTACCACCACAAAAAACGTAGGCGAAAAGATAACGCTAACCATAAAGGCCACCAATGGGCCCGTCACTGCGACAGGACTTACTGAAAAGATAGTTGCCGATGCGAGTGAACAGTCCTATACCCTCACTTCTCAAACTATTACACTTGATGGGCCGATTGAAGTATTTAAATGCGACCGTAATAAGTTAACTAATTTGGACATAGCTAAAGGTGCCGACATGATCCGTTTGGAGTGTCAGGACAATAACTTAACCTCATTCACTTCTGCCAATTGTCCCAAGTTGGAGGTTCTATGGTGCTTCAACAATAAGCTTTCAGCATTAGATGTCTCAGATTGCTTAAATCTAAAAGACCTATTATGCTCCGGAAATAACATAACTTCATTAGACGTATCGAAGTGTTTGGGTTTGAAAAAAATCTCTTGCGAAAGCAATAAAATAACCACTTTGGATGTATCAAAGCACGATAATCTCACTCATTTATGGTGCCAAGAGAATAAATTAACTTCACTGAATGTAGCTGAATGCCCCAACCTTGTAAGGGTTTCTTGTCAGGGGAATCTACTCAGTTGCACCCAGATGGAGAACTTAGCTATTGCATTGCCTCAACGAGGTCAATCAGACTATGCAGCTTTTGAATGCATCCTGGAGACTGAAAAAATGGCAATGAACGGGAGTGGCAATGTAATACTAAAAAGCTCAGTGGACATTGCGAAATCAAAAAAATGGAGCGTATATTGTGTAGCTTCTTATAGTTGGCCTCCACGCGAGGAATATGCAGGTAGAGACGGCTCCTGTACAGATTACCAACCTAAAGCAAATATTATACTTACAACCGAGAAGGCTGTCGGCGAAAAGATAAGGATGACCATAAAGGCCAATGGAGAGGTAACCGCAACCGGACTGAAAGAAGCTATAAAGTTGGGTAAAACTACTACTTACACACTTACCGCACAAAAGATAGAGCTTACCGGCGATATACTTGAATTGACTTGTAAGTCCAATAAGATGAGCGAAATTGCTCTTAATAACTGTGCCCACCTCACCTCGCTGAAATGCGGTGGAAATGAATTAACTGCATTAGACTTATCTTGGTGCCCTGCACTATCTTATGTGGATTGTCAGAGAAATAAAATAGCCACTCTGACCATTCCTAAAAATTCATCCGTGTCTTATTTGGATTGTCAGCAGAATAAGTTAACAGAGATAGACCTTGCCAATTGTACCGCACTCAACGCCCTTGATTGTAATACCAACGAATTAGCATTTTTGGATTTTTCCAAGAACAAGGAGCTTACAGGGCTTCAATGCTACAACAATAAGTTGAGTCTAATAAACTTGGCAGAATGCGCTAAATTGGAATTCCTCGCTTGCGGTATCAATAGTTTATCATTGCTCGATATAACCGGGTGTCCTAATATATCCAAACTGTTTTGTCAACGTAATTCATTGACCTCTTTAGATCTCTCTTCAGCTTCTAAGTTGGAAGAATTAGACTGCGGAGAAAACAATCTGAGTACACTTGACGTATCAGCTTGCATTAATCTGAAAGAGCTGCATTGCTACAAAAATCAACTCTCCTCAATAGATATTTCAAAGAATACGGAATTGCTGGTTATCAGTGTATTCAGCAACCAACTGACTGCTTTGGGCCTGTTGAATAATGCGAACCTCATGCAAATACTTTGCTTTGATAATAAGCTTTCTACGCTGGATGTTTCTCCATGCTCCAAATTGGAGTGGCTCTGGTGCTTCTCCAATCAAATGACGGCTTTGGATATATCTCATTGTGATAATTTGGTGGATTTGAAGATTCAAAACAATCTTTTGGGTTGTTCTGCTATTGAATCAATCGCAGAAAAACTTCCTCAAAAGACAATGGGAATAACCGGCACCTTCATTGCCCTTACCGAAGCGGAAATAGAGGCAGAACCCGGTGCAGGTAATGTTGTGACGGCCCATGCCGTTAACCTAGCTAAAGAGAAAAGTTGGAACACATACTCTATTGATCCGGCGACAGAAATCAAGACAATGTACGAAGGACGTGACGGCAATTGTACCGACAATGCGCTTTCCTTTGCAGTAACTGTATCGGAAAATGCTAACGGACGAGTAACAGTTAAAGGTGCTGCCAACCTTGAAGCTGTGCCTTATGGTACAGAACTTACCGTAGAAGTGGCTCCGGAAGCCGGTTATGAGCTGGATAAGCTGATGGCTAACGAGGAGGATATCACCGCGACTAAGCGTTTTGTAGTAAAGAGCAATGTACAAGTTACCGCTACGTTCAAGACCGATGCCGAAGCAGTTGCACGGAAAGGCATTGCCCTCTACCCGAATCCTGCAAGCAGCGAAGCAAACTTATCCGGAGTAGCTCCGCGAGGTGAAGTAAGCGTGTACGGAACGGATGGGGCTCGTCTCCTAGCCATTACCGCTGATCAAAGCGGACACGCTGTATTGCGACTGGAAGGACTGCCCGAAGGCAACTACTTGGTTACTTTCCGCGATGCTATGGGGGTACTGACTACCCGTCAACTAACCATCAAGCGGTAAAGAATTAAGTACTTACTAAGCGGTTGCACTTCCTTAAAGGGAAGTAACCGCTCCACAAAAAGATACGTATCTTTCAAACGAAAGGTACGTATCTTTCGTTTGAAACATCTGTATCTTTTTAGCAAAAAATACAGATGTTTTTTAGGAATAGAAATGCTATTTAGCCCCTTAGCTTGTATGAAGTGCAGGATATGCTAACAAAAAGGCAGCTACCGCTCCACAAAAGGATACGTACCTTTCCAGGGAAGGTGCGTATCCTCTCCATATATACCGCAGCAGAGAGGAACAATATGACTGCATAAAGAGATAGTGTTGACATTGTACCTTAGCACAATACCAACTAATAGACACATATCTTTATTTTTAGTTTGGTCTATAAGAAAACAATAGCTACTTTTGTCCGGTAGTAGAGAATATAAGTTGACTAATGACTATCTCTGCACAAAAGAATTGGACAAATTGTTTTACAAACCACGCAACATGGTCCGCTTCCTCTTCGGCAACATATGCTCTCGGGAAAGCGAGTCGCACGCTCTGTGCCTGCTTATCTCTCGCTGCGCCTTACGATACAAAGAACATTATACATAACGCAATCATTTTAAAAAATCACTTGTAGTATGAAAAAGATTATTCCTTTACTATTTATGCTGCTCTTTGCAGTGGCCTGTCAAGATCCAAAGCCGGAGCCAACCCCAGAGCCTACGCCAACCCCTACTCCGACACCGGTACCCAATCCAACGCCGAAGAATAGCTTTAAAGCCATATTTACGGCAAACCCATCCACGTTTAGCGCACAAGGCGGTGATGGGGTTGTAGAGGGTACCCTGCAAGAGTTCTCCCCCGAGGGAAAGATGATTTCAGAAAAACAACTCAAGAAAGAGCAATTTACCATAGCACTCAAAGCCGGAGATGCTACCCAAATCACCATTGACGATGCCGCCAAAACGTTTAAAGTAGCTGCAGGTAAGACCGAAGCGCTCTTTACTTTGGAAGCTAAGGTTACCGTACCGGAGAACCTGACTCAGGAGCTTACCATTAAACGCGACAAAGAGAAAGAAGTGAAACCCAACGGCAAAACCCCTTTGGAATATGTGGCCGAGTACAATATGAACCCGGAGGGAACTGCATTCGTTACAACGCATGCTACGGATGTGAGTGGGTACTTTACCTTTGAAGAGGCCTGTACAAAGTTTAAGGATATCACCATTAACAGGAAGAAGTACCATCTGCCCTCCAAGGATGAATGGCTAGCCCTCTTCCCGATGTACGCAGAAACTGATTATGTGAATTTTGGTGTTTACGTAACATTTAACGATATCTCTGAGACTACTATGGTCAATGGCGAAAGCGTAACCTCAACTAATGATTATAGAGGAAATGCAAAAGGCACTGCGTATGCACTTCGTTTCAAAGGCACCAAGTGGCTCTCTGCTTGGAAGTATGAGTACACAAAAGTGGATGGATTCCAAGTACTTAAAATAACAACCCGTCCTGTAGGCAGCTCTGTAACGGTTGAGGATATTATGAAACCCGACTTCTGGACGTCCGATGCAGGAAAGGATGTAGTCCGCATATTCCCGGCTTCCGGCTTCATGTCATATGGCTCGTTGTCAGACAGAGATGCTTTGGGCCGCTTCTGGTCCTCAACAGTATATGATTCAATACGAGGATGGTTCGTAAACTTCAACCTGTCAGCCGCCAGAGTACGTAGGAATGACAGCAACTATGGATTTACCATTCGGTTGTTTGAAACCCCAAACGTACAATAAGGCGCTATACAAAATTGAACTTCAAATAGAGGTCATCAGCATATACCTATAAGAACAACGCATTAGGAATAAAATAAAAATAAATGAGAACTCATTTTACAAACAAACTGCTACTGGTGGGGTGCCTACTGCTCTTTGCCCTGTCCGCATCGGCACAGAGCATAACCTTCACCACAGCAAAAAAAACCGGGGACATGGTCACGTTAGAAGTACGGGCCAATGGAACCGTTACGGTAGAAGGTATTGATGGGAAATTCTATACCGATGGGGATTCCCACGACTACAAGTTAACCAGCAGCACCGTAAAGATAAGTGGGGATATCACTCACTTCGACTGCACAAACAACAAGATCACCGGTCTATCGGCCAGTGGCAACTCTCTGCAAACCATATACTGCTTAAACAATGAAATAAGCTCTTTGGATATATCCCAATGCAGTAATCTTGAAAGACTTTTCAGTCACGGTAATAAATTGGAGCAATTAGATGTAACTGCCAATAAGCAACTGAAGGTGCTTACCTGCTCCGACAATTTACTTTCTACGCTGAATATCTCCAACAACCTTTTGCTCAATAGGGTAGTATGTGATCGGAATAAACTAACCGCCTTAGATCTATCAAAGAATACTAAGCTGAATACTATATCCTGTATCGACAATCAGTTAACTTCTTTAGACGTATCGTCTTGCCCCGCTCTGAAAACCCTCAATTGTATGGGGAACCGACTCACTACAATTGGCTTGGCTGACAATAATGTATTGCAGGAGCTTGGGTGTAGTGTAAACTGTATAAAGGCAGAGGGTATGACCTCTCTGATTGCCGCTCTTCCTACCGTACAAGGTGGCAACATCTTTGTGATTAACCTTAAGGATCCTAAGGAAGAGAATGTTTGTACTAAAACCAATGTAGCCAAGGCAAGAGCAAAGGGCTGGCAGGTATATGACTCTAACTATAAGGTCTACGAAGGGAGTGCCGATAAGGTAGAGCCTCAGCTGACATTTACTACTACCACTGCAATAGGCGGAAAAGTAGATTTACTCATCGTAGCGAACGGCCCCGTAACAGCCACAGGCTTGGAAGGAGCTATTACACCCGGAGGAAAGAAATCATATAAGCTTACAGCACAGACTGTAACCCTTAAAGGCGACATAACAGAGTTTAGTTGTACGTCAAATAACTTGAGTGCATTGGATCTATCAAATTGTACCAACCTTCAAGTACTGGACTGTGACAACAATGACTTAACCACTTTAGACTTGTCTAAGAACAGTAAAATAGAAAACGTCAGATGCACCAAAAACAACCTGACTTCACTAAATCTATCGCAATGCAATGCATTAATACGCCTTACTTGCTATAAAAATGAACTGACTGCTTTGGATTTATCCTCCTGCAAGAATCTGGGATTCCTATATTGCCAAGAGAATGAGCTAACCGCACTAGATCTTTCTTCTTGTCCTTACCTAATGCAATTGTATTGCTACAGCAATAAGCTGGAGTCATTGAATGTATCGAAGTGTATGGCCTTGCAGGCTCTTCTATGTTATAGAAACAACCTGACTTCTTTGGATCTATCTCAGTGCGAAAGCATTAAGAACGTATATTGCCAGTCCAATAGTTTGACGGACTTAGATGTATCGAACTGTTTCGGCATACAAGAGCTGAATTGCTCGGAGAATAAGTTGTCACAGCTTACTATTTCTCCCTCCTCCACGCTCAACTACTTGTCTTGCCAGAAGAATCTGCTGAATTGCTCTGCTACTGCTGCTATTGTAGAAGGGTTGCCGCAGATGACTGCCGAAAAGAAAGGAAGCTTTGTAGTACTCTCTGAGAGCGAATTGAATAGTGATGAGAATAATATCATCTACAAAGATGCAGTAGAGAAGGCACAAAATAAAAATTGGCTTGTGACTTATATGTCGGCAACGTACGAATATCTCCCTTACGCCGGACGAGAAGGATCATGTGGAGGAGGTGCTACAGACAAAAATAAGATCTCATTCACAACCGAGAAGGCTGTTGGCGAAACTATAAGCTTGGCAGTTAAGTCCGGGGGAGAAGTTATTGCTACCGGTATAAAAGAGAAGATTGTTGCCGATGGCAAAAATCAAACTTACACACTGACTGCACAGACGGTTACGTTGCTAGGAGATGTGGAAGTATTTAAGTGCAACTACAATGCGTTGACTTCCCTTGAGTTCTTTGGCACCGATATGCTTAAAGAGATAAGCTGCTCCGGCAATAAGTTAACTACCTTGGATGTCAAAGGCTGTCCGAACTTAGAAAACTTGACCTGCGCAACAAACAAGATTACAGCTCTTGACCTTTCTGCATGTAAGAAGCTTATAAAGGTTTTATGTCACGCCAATCAACTGACAGAGCTTAATCTATCGGCATGTCCCAGCCTACAATTCGTTTGGTGTCAACGCAATCAAATTGCCTCCTTGGATCTTTCTAATTGTACGAATCTGCAAAAGCTTAAGTGTGGCGACAATAAGCTATCTACTTTAGATATCACCTCATGCGAAGCACTTACTGATTTGTTTTGCGAAGGCAACCAACTAACCAAATTGGATGTTTCTAATTCTACCAAATTAATTCATCTGTGGTGTAGCGCTAATATGCTGACTGATCTGAATATTTCAGGGTGTGAAAGCTTAACCCAAGTGTATTGCTATACAAATAAATTGGTTTCCATAAAAGCATCACAATGCCCTAAACTGACTCATCTATGGTGTAGCAACAATGAGCTAACCACATTAGATATTTCTCAGTGTCCGAGTCTAAAGCAGTTGTACTGCTACGACAACAAACTCACTGCCATCGATCTGTCTAAATGTCCGAATCTTATTTCGTTGGAATGCTATAAGAATCAAATTAAGACATTAGACTTCTCTAAGTGTCCCCAGATCTGTTTCGTTTATTGTGAAGATAACCGGATCGGCTGTACACAAATGGAAGCAATCGTAACCTCACTTCCTCAACGACAGCTTGACGATGATGCCACATTCATTGCTGTTACCGCTAATGAAGATCAGAATCCCAATACCGGAAATGTGATCACTAAACACGTGGCAGGAATGGCCAAATCCAAGAATTGGGCTGTATTCTCTGTTGTCAATGCCGGGGATGATGAAGTAACGCCTTACGAAGGTCGTGACGGCAATTGTACCGACAATGCTCTTTCCTTTGCAGTAACCGTATCGGAAAATGCTAACGGACGTGTAACGGTTAAGGGTGCTGCCAACCTTGAAGCAGTGCCTTATGGTACAGAGCTTACCGTAGAAGTAGCTCCCGAAGCCGGTTATGAGCTGGATAAGCTGATGGCTAACGAGGAGGATATCACTGCTACCAAGCGTTTTGTAGTAAAGAGCAACGTAAAAGTTACCGCTACATTCAAGACCGGTGCCGAAGCTGTTGCACGCGAAGGCATTGCCCTCTACCCGAATCCGGCAAGCAGCGAAGCAAACTTATTCGGAGTAGCTCCGCAGGGTGAAGTAAGCGTGTACGGAACGGATGGAGCACGCCTCCTAACCGTTACTGCTGATCAAAGCGGACACGCTGTATTGCGCCTGGAAGGACTTCCCGAAGGCAACTACTTGGTTACTTTCCGTGATGCTATGGGTGTGCTGACTACCCGTCAACTAACCATCAAGCGGTAAAGAATTAAGCACTTACTAAGCGGCTGCTTCCCTCAAGGAGACGCAACCGCCTCACAAAAAGATACGTATCTTTCAATCGAAAGGTACGTATCTTTCGTTTAACCCCTCCACACATACCGCAACAGAGAGGAACAACATGACTGCATAAAGAGATAGTATTTGGCATTGTAGCGAGATAATTACTAACTAATAGACACATATTTCCAACCTTATATATCTTTTCTTCATTTTTAGTTTTGTCTAAAGGGGGAAATGGCTATCTTTGTCCAGTAGTGGAAGACATAAGTTGACTAATGACTATCTCTGCATGACAGAAAGGACACATAGTTTTATAAACGACTCGCCCGGGTTCGCTTGCTCTCGGAAAAGCGAGTCGCACGCTCTATATCTGCTTATATCTCGCTGCACCTTACGACACAAATAACATTGATACATAAAGTAACCATTTAAGAAATCACTGGTAGTATGAAAAAGATTATTCCTTTACTATTTATGCTGTTCTTCGCTGTGGCCTGTCAAGATCCGAAGCCGGAGCCTACGCCAACGCCAACACCTACTCCGACACCGGTTCCTAATCCAACACCGAAGAATAGCTTTAAAGCTGTATTTACAGCTAACCCATCTATGTTTAGCGCACAAGGCGGCGATGGAGTTGTAGAGGGCACCCTGCAAGAGTTCTCCCCCGAGGGAAAGATGATTTCAGAAAAACAACTCAAGAAAGAGCAATTTACCATAGCACTCAAAGCCGGAGATGCCACCCAAATCACCATTGACGATGCTGCCAAAACGTTTAAGGTAGCTGCAGGAAAAGACGAAGCACTCTTTACTTTGGAAGCTAAGGTTACCGTGCCGGAGAACCTGACTCAGGAGCTTACCATCAAACGCGACAAGGAAGAAAAGAAACCTGAAGTCAAAACTCCCTTGATGTTTGTTACCGAATACAACCTGGATACAGACGGGACAGCATTCGTAACCACGCTTTCCACGGAGGGGAGTGGATTCTTTACCTTCGATGAAGCCGTTGCGCAGTTTAAGGAAGGTATCACCATTGACGGTACGAAGTACCATCTGCCCTCCAAGCAAGAGTGGCTATCCATTGTACCGGAATACGCAAGGCAGGATTATGTCAATTTTGATTTGAACGTAACATTTGACAATGTTTCTGAAACCGTAGTCATCAATGGCGAAACCGTAACCTCAACTAATGATTACAGAGGCAATGTGAACGGCATTGCGTATGCACTGCGTTTCAAAGGCACTGAGTGGCTCTCTGCGTGGAGATATGAATTCACAAAGGTGGATGGCGTACAGGTACTTAAAATAACCGCCCGCCCCGTGGATAGCTCTATAAAGATTGAGGATGTTATGAAACTCCCCTTCGAGGAAGCCAAAACAGAAATGATTGCGGTACGCCTATTCCCGGCTTGTGGTTTTACCTTGAAGGGAGAAAAAAGAAGCGTTGGGTCCTATGGATATTATTGGTCTTATTCCGATGATGGTCCCGGCTACGGATGGGCAATGAACTTCCGTGCTACTATGGCCGATGTGTACGCAGAATATGGGAAAAAGGGTATGTCAATCCGACTTTTTCGTGCACAATAACAAGTAAACCCCATTACTAAGCGGTAACGCTCCCTCAGAGGAAAGTAACCGCTCCACAAAAAGATACGTATCTTTCAATCGAAAGGTGCGTATCTTTCGTTTGAAACATCTGGATCTTTTGCTAAAAAGATCCAGATATTTTTTTAGGCGTAGAAATGCCATTTTGCCCCTCAGATTGTATGAAGCGCAGGATACGCTGACAAAAAGACAGTTAACAAACGCGCTGCTTTTACTTCTGAAAAGAATTATTTTTTCATTTTAAGCACACTATCAAGATTTATTTCTTACATTTGTCTCAATGTAAGAAAATACTATTTTTTCGAAGCATATTACAAATAAAATATATTGGTTAAGAGAGGAAAAGACAAACAACATGGAAACTAAACTGAGAAACAGACTTCTGTCTGTAGCACTCCTACTGCTCTTTGCTCTGCCCGCTTCGGCACAGAGCATTACCTTTACCACCACAAAAAACGTAGGCGATAAAGTAAAACTGGCCATCACAGCAAATGGGGCGGTTACCGCTACGGGACTTACGGAAAAGATAATCGCTGATGGGGAAACACAAACCTACACCCTCACTTCGCAAACTATAAAGATTGAAGGGGCGGGTATTCAGGAATTTGATTGTTCCGGTAACAAGATAAATGCTCTTGAATTATCTAAATGCGATAACCTAAGTTCGTTATACTGCTTTGATAATGAAATAACCAAATTAGACGTTTCGGCATGCGCCAAGCTGTGGGGACTATATTGTGGCAATAATGCGTTGACAGAATTGAACGTCTCGGGATGTACCAAGCTGGGCGAACTCTTTTGCTTTAAAAATAAATTAACCTCCCTGGACGTATCTTCCTGCACTGAGCTTACCGAGTTCTCCTGCTACACGAACCTACTCACCTCGTTGGATGTATCCGGTCACGGTAAATTAAGCGAATTCAACTGCTACAGCAATAAATTAACCGATCTATCCCTTGCTTCTTGTAATGGCCTCTTATGGCTTGCTTGTGAAGACAACCATTTGAGCTGTGAGAAGATGGAAAAAGTAGTGCAAGAGCTTCCCCAAAGAACCTCCTACTTCATGGGCTCTTTCAATGCTCTTACCGATGCGGAAAAGAATGCTACTGAGGGAGAAAGAAACATCCTAACCAAAGACAACGTTCAAGTGGCCGTTAGCAAAAACTGGGATGTCTTTTCCGTTCCTACAGCAGGATCCTATACCCACACAGCCTTTGAAGGTCTGGAAGGCACCTGTGCAGATTATCAACCAAAGGCAAATATTACGCTCACAACCACTAAGGAGGTTGGTACAACGATTAAGCTGAAAATAAAAGCAAATGGAGCAGTCATAGCGAAAGGGATCAAGGAAGATATTGTCTTTGATATGGCTAACGACTATACCCTTACCGCACAAACAGTAACGCTTAGTGGCGATATAACATTTTTCGACTGCCACACCGCACAAGTATCCTCTCTGAGCCTCGACTGCGCCAACCTAAGTACATTCTCTTGCGAAAACAACGAACTAAAGGAACTCGATGTATCTAAATGCCCTAATCTGAGCGATTTTTGGTGCTATAAGAATCAGTTAACCAAGCTAAATGTATCGGGATGCAGCAAGCTTGATTACATCAACTGCTCAAAGAACCAACTATCTTCATTAGATATCTCTTCATGTGGCGTGCTCAGAGTGCTGTATTGCCATGGCAACGCATTAACCCAGCTGGATTTGAGTCAGTGTCCCAAACTAAAAGAACTGAGATGCCATCAAAATAAACTGACTGAATTAGACTTGACTACTTGTGCCAATCTGGAAAAGCTAACCTGCGCAGAGAATAAGTTAACGGCTTTGGATATGTCCCACTGCACTAAACTACAGCAAGTATGGTGCTATGATAACCAAATAGCCTCCCTCGATATGTCAAAATGCAGCAATCTGGAATGGCTCATTGCGTATAAAAACCGCTTGACCTCCGTAAACCTATCCGGATGCGAGAAATTTTCCTTTATCTCATGCGAAGAGAACCTCTTAGGATGCTCCGCTTTAGAGGCTATAGCTGATGCATTACCCGATAGGACATCACTGGCCGCAGGCGCACTGGATGCCGTAACAGCAAATGAAAGAGACATAGCTCCGGGTAGTGGCAATGTATTGACACAGCATGCAGCCCAGGTAGCAAAAGAGAAGAATTGGTATGTGCACTATCTTGAAGCTGCCGGCTCCGATAATGCCACTGACTATGATGGACGAGGCGGAAACTGTACCGATAATGCATTTTCCTTTGTAGTAACCGTTTCGAAGAATGCCAATGGATTGGTAACAGTTAAAGGGACAAAGGACCTTAATGCAGTGACTTATGGTACAGAACTTACCGTAGAAGTAGCTCCCGAAGCCGGTTATGAGCTGGATAAGCTAATGGCCAACGAGGAGGATATCACCGCAACTAAGCGTTTTGTAGTAAAGAGCAATGTAAAAGTTACCGCTACATTTAAGAATGGTGCCGAAGCTGTCACACGCGAAAATATTGCCCTCTACCCGAATCCTGCAAACAGCGAAGCAAACTTATTCGGAGTAGCTCCGCAAAGTGAGGTAAGCATATACGGAACGGATGGAGCACGCCTCCTAACCGTTACCGCTGATCAAAGCGGACACGCTGTATTGCGCCTGGAAGGACTGCCCGAAGGCAACTACTTGGTTACTTTCCGTGATGCTATGGGTGTGCTGACTACTCGTCAACTAACCATCAAGCGGTAAAGAATTAAGCACTTACTAAGCGGCAGCTTCCCTCAAAGGAAACGCAACCGCACCACAAGAAGATACGCACCTTTCCATGGGAAGGTGCGTATCTTTCGTTTATCCTCTACAGAGCAATCCAACCCCTTAGCTGCAACAGTTGTCACCCATACTCCATTTCCGGTCCGGATAAAGTACATAGAACTTTCGGGAGAGGCTCTATAAGGCTTCACAGCGTTTTAGGAATAGTTAATTGGCGGCATCAGATACTCGTTTTCTTCATAAACTGTTTGAAAAGAAAGAGGTTTTTGGCAGAACGAATATTTATTACTACATTTCGCGCGTTTAAGAGAATAATAGTTGAGAAAATGCCTATAAAATATATTTTATAATTACGAATTGATATAGTAGTGAATATATTTTATGATATTGTGTTTGTTTAATAAACATCCTTTCTATGCGTATTCCTATCTATTCCACCGCCCATTTGTAGCGAAGGAATTAGGATTAAAAGTAAGAGAAAGCGCATTTCTTATTGAAAAGGAGCTAAGTATTGATGTATAAAGAAGCTCATTGATTATGAAAAAACTTACAGGAAAGAATATCAGAGGAGTCCGTTGATGCCGTAAATACGCTATGCTTGGTGGAGATACTTGGTATAGTTCTATAATCCACTTCTTTTGTTTGTCAAGATTATTGCTGTGTATTTACGGCTTAGCAGTCGAAGAAAAGAAACTATTTCTTATAGGCGTATCCTATGGAATAGACTAAATAGTACATAAACTATGCGAGCGAAGTAATAATACATGTAAGTACAAAAAACAATATGAAAACAAATATTATACATAAATTGCCGCTCTTGGCAGCTGTCTTTGCTTTTGCTCTATCCACATCAGCACAAAGCAATAATACAACAAGCATTACCCTGACTACAACGAGCCAACCGGGAGAGACTATACGCCTACTGATAAAGGCAAATGGCCCTGTAGTTGCCGAAGGAATTAATGGAGCTGTAAAAACCGATAGTGTATATTATTCCTATCCTATCACCGATAAGACGATCAAATTCGTGGGAGATATTACTAACATCGGCTGCCATTCAAGCAAACTCACTAATATAGATCTTATCAACTGTACAAATCTGGAATCACTGGTTTGCTGGAATAATCAATTGACTTCTTTGGATGTTTCTCAATGTCCCAAACTCAGCTATATTGATTTTCAACGTAATAAAGTTTCAACATTGGATGTTTCTAGCTGTACTAAGCTTCAGTACCTGTCTTGTAACAATAATGAACTTACATCCATTAAAGGAATAAACTCTACAGCATTGACTGAAATAGCTTGCTACAACAACAAATTATCCTCTCTTGATGTCTCTGTTTGCAAAAACCTCAAGATACTAAAATGCCACAACAACAACATAACAGATTTGGACCTTTCAGATTACACTCTTCTGAAACAATTATTCTGCTATAGCAATAAACTCAAATCTCTGAAGATAAAGAATTGCCCTTCTCTAAAAAAGGTTTCTTGCGGTAGTAATTTGCTAAATTGCTCAGTAATGGAAGAAATCGCAGCAAACCTTCCTCAAAGAGACCTTAAAGATAATGCCTCTTTTGATGCTATTACTGATGCCGAAAAAGACGCAGATTTAGAAATTTGCAACGTACTCACAACACATGCAGTAGGTGTTGCCAAGGCTAAAAACTGGAAAGTATATTCCTCTGCTACACCCGGTGCCTATAAGAAAACTGAATATGCCGGACGCGATGTCACCTGTACAAACAATAGCTCCAAAATCACATTTACAACTGATAAAAAAGTTGGAGAAACCATTAAAATAATGCTTACAGCAAAAGGAGACGTATCGGTTACCGGACTGAGTGGTGCAGAAAAAATTGCGGTCGCTTATTATGGAGAGTATAAACTGACATCGCAGACGGTTACATTAAGTGGTGAAATACTATCTTTCGGATGTAACAAAGGGCAGCTAAAGACGCTTGATGTCTCTGAATGTCCCTCATTAACTTGGATTGATTGCTATGGCAACAACCTAACTCAATTAGATGTATCCAACTGCCCTGAATTGATTCACTTGTATTGTAATGCCAATCAATTGACTGCTCTTGATGTAACAAAGTGCCTAAAGATGAAAGAATTAGATTGCTATAACAATAAAATTACCTCCTTAGACCTATCCAAAAATACAGAGCTGACCTCTCTATTCTGTTATGCAAATCGATTAACTTCCCTGGATCTCACAGCATGTAAAGAAATGAAGCACTTGTCGTGCTATGCGAATAGTCTAAACACTTTAAAGATCCAGAATTGCACAAATCTACGAGGATTGGAGTGCAGCGGTAACAAACTAACCTCATTAGATGTAACAAATTCCCCTAGCTTAATTAACCTTGCATGTTCAGGGAATTTACTCACCGACTTAGATATATCGAAATGCTCACTACTCAGTACTCTATTTTGTGATGGAAATAATATCAAATGCTCCGAAATGGAGAAGATAGCCATTGCTCTTCCCCAAAAGAAATCCGGGCTAACGGGAGATTTTATTGCAGTCACTGAAGCAGAAAAGAATAGCGATACCCAAAGCGGCAATACCATAACTAAGCATGCTGTAGACATCGCTAAATCCAAAGGATGGAATGTATATTCTGTAACAAAGATGGGCGAAGAGAAAGGAACCCTTTATTCCGGACGGGATGGGAACTGTACCAACAATGCTCTTTCCTTTGCAGTAACCGTATCAGAAAATGCCAACGGACGAGTAACGGTTAAGGGTGCTGCCAACCTTGAAGCAGTGCCTTATGGTACAGAACTTACCGTAGAAGTGGCTCCCGAAGCCGGTTATGAGCTGGATAAGCTGATGGCTAACGAGGAGGATATCACCGCAACTAAGCGTTTTGTAGTGAAGAGCAATGTAAAAGTTACCGCTACATTTAAGAATGGTGCCGAAGCTGTCACACGCGAAAATATTGCCCTCTACCCGAATCCTGCAAACAGCGAAGCAAACTTATTCGGAGTAGCTCCGCAAAGTGAAGTAAGCATATACGGAATGGAAGGGGCTCGTATCCTAACCATTACTGCTGATCAAAGCGGACACGCTGTATTGCGACTGGAAGGACTTCCCGAAGGCAACTACTTGGTTACTTTCCGCGATGCTATGGGTGTGCTGACTACTCGTCAACTAACCATCAAGCGGTAAATAACTAAGCACTTACTATACCGGCTGCTTCCCTCAAGGAAACGCAACCGCGCCACAAAAGGGTACGCACTCTGCTGATGAGTACGTACCCTTTTGTGCAGGAATCGAGAGACGAGGGGACTAACCAATGAAAGAAAAAAGGAATGATCCCAAGATCACTCCTTCACTATTTTAATAAGTAGTATTATGTAAAGTATGTGACCCCGGAGGGATTCGAACCCTCGACCCACTGATTAAGAGTCAGTTGCTCTACCAACTGAGCTACGGAGTCGCGCCAACAGAATATTTGCCTGACAGCGAATGCAAAGGTAACAGATTATTTTGAAATAAACGCAAAAGATACCCCTTTCCCGATATTTTTCTCTCTATTTTCTCACTTTTGAGAAAACTAATTCTGCACCCATAGAGGTTTTTATACATTGTAATATTCAGTATATCAACCTGTTACAGGATATTTCTTTTGCAGAATTGACTTGGCAATCCTACGTACTAAATACACATCTCGCGTCTCCGAAAAAAAATGCTTATTTGAACTTTCCTACCTTTTGGAGTGTTGTGTAATACAATGTATACCCTCTAAAAGAGGGCTGATAAAATTGGATGACTACAATAAGGAAATACGATATCATTGTGATCGGGGGCGGTCATGCCGGTTGTGAGGCCGCCGCTGCTTCTGCTAAAATGGGTTTGCATACGCTGCTTATTACTTCCGATATGAGCCGCATAGCTGCCCTGAGCTGCAATCCTGCGATGGGAGGAATTGCCAAAGGGCAAATAGTGCGCGAAATAGATGCACTCGGAGGAATGACCGGAATATTAAGCGACAAAGCAACACTGCAATTCCGTATGCTCAACCGAAGTAAGGGACCTGCTATGTGGAGCCCCCGAGCACAACTCGATAAAGACTATTTCTCCATCCTCTGGCGCAATGAACTTACGCATACAGATTCGCTAGAAATAATACAAGATACCGTAAGAAACCTTATCATACAGAATAAAAGGGTAAAAGGCGTAGTAACCGACCTATGGGGGGAAATACAAGCATCGCGTATAATCCTTTCGGCAGGTACGTTTCTTCGCGGGATTATGCACTTCGGAGCCGAGCAATTCCCGGGAGGAAGGATTGGCGAACCACCGGTCAATGCACTGACAGAGCAGCTCTCTGACTGTGGTATAGCAACCGATAGGATGAAAACGGGCACTCCACCGCGCATTAATATACGTACTGTAGACCTATCCCTTGCCGAAATACAGCATGGCGACTCAGAAGCAAGAGGATTCTCCTTTATGCATACGGCAAGTGTTTTCCCACAGCAACCCTGCTATGTACTACACACCAATGCAGCGTGTCATGCCATTCTACAGCAGGCCATTGACGAAGGTCTATCGCCCCTTTATAATGGTCAAATTCACTCCATTGGACCACGTTATTGCCCAAGCATTGAGACAAAAATAGTAACCTTCGCAGGAAGAGACCATCATCAACTCTTCTTAGAACCGGAAGGGCATGAATCCAATGAATACTATTTAAACGGATTTTCTTCCTCCCTACCGCCGGAAGTTCAATTAGCTGCACTACGCACTATACCGGCTTTTCAAAATGTGCGTTTCTTCAAACCGGGATATGCGATTGAATACGACTTTTTCGATCCTACACAACTAAAGCCAACGATGGAGTCTTTGCTCATAGATGGACTCTACATGGCAGGACAGGTTAATGGGACCACAGGATACGAAGAAGCAGCTTGCCAAGGACTGATGGCAGGAATCAATGCGGCTCTATCCCTACTGTATACTGACAAGGAGCTTATTCTAAAGAGAAATGAAGCCTATATAGGAGTACTCATTGATGATCTGGTGACCAAAGGAGTAGATGAACCCTACAGAATGTTCACCTCGCGGGCAGAGTTTAGAATTTTGCTAAGACAGGACAATGCAGATAGTAGGCTTACCCCTATGGGACACGCTGTAGGCTTGGTAAATAGTGCCCGATACGAAGCTTTTTGTCGCAAAGAAGAGCAAATAAAGTCTCTCATCCAATACATCACATCACTCTCCGTAACGCCAGAAGAGATGAATCATTTACTACGTACAGTGGAGGACTCCGAATTACGTCAAGGCGTGAAACTGCGGGAACTGCTGCTCCGTCCAAAGCTTTCGCTTGAAAGTTTGAGTAGTGCACTCCCTTCCTTGCGAGAAAAAATGGAAGAAGCTAATAGCGTTGCACCCGAAGTAAGTGAATCAGCAGAAATAGCTATCAAGTATCAAGGTTACATAGAGCGTGAGCAAATGGAGGCAGAAAGATTATTACGCATGGAAAACCTCCGCTTAGGTGACCGATTAGACTACGCCTCAATAGAGAGCCTCTCTACAGAAGCCAGACAAAAGTTGCAACGAATTAAACCGTTGTCGCTGGCACAAGCAGCCCGCATCCCTGGCGTTTCTCCGCACGATATTTCGGTACTCTTAGTACTTCTCAAACAATAAGTATTTGTTTCACGTGAAACTAAATAAGGAAGATGGGAATGCTCTCAAGCTAAAAATCTCGCTACTACCCGAAAGCCCCGGTGTATACCAATACTTGGATGCAGAGGGAAATATAATATATATCGGGAAAGCGAAGAATCTAAAGCGAAGAGTGAGCAGCTATTTCAATAAAGAGCATCTTGATAGAAAAACGCAACGATTGGTAGAAACTATCAAGGATATGAGATTCTTTGTGGTGAAAACAGAGAGTGATGCTCTTCTCCTTGAGAATAATCTCATTAAAACCTACCAACCTAAATACAATATTCTCCTCAAAGATGATAAGAGCTATCCCTCAATAATGCTCAGCAAAGGCGACTTTCCGCGAATCGCTGTAGTACGAAATATCTATCAGAGCAAAGGGGTGTACTACGGACCTTATACTAATGTCGCACAAGCCAGGAGATTAGTTTGGTTAGTTAGAAATCTTTACAAAATAAGAACTTGCCGCCTTCCGCTTTCAAGAGAACGTATTGCACAAGGTAAGTACAACGTTTGCCTACAATACCACATCAAACGCTGTAAAGCCCCATGTGTAGGAAAGATAAGCAAGGAGGATTATGCAGAAAGCATTCGGAAAGCAGAAGAGCTCATAAAGGGAGACATAAGCAAAGTATATAAAGAAGAGTTTGCCCGAATGCAAAGTCTCGCTGATGAGGAGCGTTACGAGGAGGCAGAAGAGGCCCGGCAGATAATAGAATTTCTCAAGAACTACAATGCACAAGAGACGGTTATCCACAACCATTACGGGAAAATAGTTGCCTTTAGCTATAAAGAAGTAGAGAAGCGTGCCTATGTAAATCTCTTATCCGTACAGAATGGTGCTATTCGTTTTTTAGTAACTGAGGAGTGGCATAAGGCATTAGAAGAGGAAAAAGAGGAAATCTTTGCCACGATTATTACGGATATGATGGAGCGCTTTGCCCTTGAATCAACAGAAATCATTCTACCTTTTTCCATTGACTGGTTGCAAGAGCGATACAAAATAACGATTCCGCAAAGAGGAGATAAACTAAAACTTCTCAAGCTCTCTGAAGCAAATGTAGATGCTTACATAAAGGAAAAAGAGAAGCAACAGGATAAACTAAATCCGGAACAAAGAAAACTCCGTTTGATGAAACAGATGCAAGCGGACTTACAACTCAATAAACTACCCCGTCACATTGAATGCTTCGACAACTCCAATACGTTGGGCGCACAACCTGTTTCTGCTTGCACAGTATTTAGAGATGGCAAACCTTCGAAAAGCGAGTATAGAAAGTTCCACGTGAAACAGGTAGTTGGACCGGATGATTACGCTACAATGAAGGAAGTAATCACAAGAAGATACCAAAAATTAGAGGAAGAGGAGCGACAATTTCCTGATCTTATCGTGATAGACGGTGGCAAAGGTCAGCTAAAAAGTGCATTAGAAGCATTAGAAGAACTAAGAATAGACACGAAGAACATTGATATAATTGGCTTAGCTGAAAGATTAGAAGAGGTATATATCCCAGGTGATAGCCAACCCATCATACTAGCACGCAATAGCGAAACACTCCGTGTACTGAAGCATATTAGGGATGAAGCACACCGCTTTGGGATTACTTTTCACCGATCACTTAGAGCAAAGGCACAGCAAGTATCGGCTCTTGACGGCATTCCGGGTATTGGACCGAAACGAAAGGAAATACTGCTCAAGCACTTTGGCAGTGTATCCCGGATAAAAGCTGCAGAAGAGGAAGAAATAAAAGAGCTTGTAGGCAGTAAAAGTGCAGAAGCAATAAAAAAATTCTTTACGCAAAAAGAGGGAAAAAACATCAAAGATTAATGCTTATCTTTGGCATATGAAAGTAGTTGTACAGAGAGTAAAGGAAGCATCTGTAGAGGTTGAGGGAAGAACGATCTCATCAATAGGGAACGGACTTTTACTGTTAGTTGGCTTCACACACGACGATACGGAAGAAGATATTGCACGCTTCACCAAAAAGATCGTAGCACTTCGTATTTTCGATGATGAAGCAGGGGTAATGAATAGAAGTGTACAAGAGGTGTCAGGCTCTATATTAGCAGTGAGTCAATTTACGCTATATGCGAATTGCAAAAAAGGAAATCGCCCTAGCTACATAGCGGCTGCCCCCGGAAATATCAGCGAACCACTATATGAACGATTTTGTGAGCAATTGGAGGAAGCCATGCCCGGTCGTATACAGAGAGGTAAATTCGGGGCTGATATGAAAGTCAAGCTACTTAATGACGGGCCGGTAACTATTATTTTGGACAGCACACAAATCAAGTAAAGCAAATGACAATAAACGAGTATCAACATATTGTAGATCAATGGATTAAACAATATGGAGTACGCTATTTTTCCCCACTGACTAACATGGCCATCCTCACAGAAGAGACAGGAGAAATAGCGCGTATTATGGCACGTGCCGAAGGGGATCAGAGCTGGAGTGAAAGAGATAAAGAGCGCTTTGCTATTACCCCGGAGAACGAAACGGAGCGGGCAAAGGAGCTTTTAGCCGACGAATTGAGTGATCTTATGTGGGTAGCAACCTGCATAGCCAACTATTACCATATTGATTTAGATAAGGCACTTAAAGCCAATATAGAGAAGAAAACAAACCGTGACAAGGTGCGTCACATAAACAATAATAAATTGACCCATAAAAGAGATGAATAAGAAAGAGAAAAAACACGAGCATCCTATCAATAATAAGTACCAGGAAGCATTCGACTCTTTCCTGCCTGCCGGTACAAAAGCTTCTATTGAACGCAGTGTAGCAGATATTATTGAGAAAGAGTATGACAAAGCTTACACAGCATCGACTTTACACTTTCTCTATAGCACGATAGACCTCACTACACTATCACCAAAAGACAATAAAACGAGCATTCACAACTTTGTAGAAGCGGTCAATAAAAAGTACGAATCAAAAGAAAATAACCTACCTTCAGTAGCGGCTATTTGTGTTTATCCCGCTCATATAAAGCAGGTTAAGGCGGAATTAAAGGATCCCTCGATACGTATTGCATCGGTAAGTGGCGGATTCCCGGCTTCTCAGACTCTAATGGAAACAAAGCTGATGGAGACAAGCTTTGCCGTTACGGACGGAGCAAACGAAATCGACATTGTACTCAATATAGGGGAATTCTTAGACGAAGACTGGCAAAATGTAGATTTAGAAATTAGGGAGCAAAAGGAACACGCCACGCACGCAAAGCTTAAAGTAATCATCGAAAGTGGACTCTTAGAGGATCCGGAACTGATCCGTCGTGCTGCCATTATGTCTATCTTCAGTGGTGCTGACTTCGTAAAGACTTCTACCGGAAAGGACTGTCCCGGAGCTACATTAGAGGCAGCTTATACCATTGCAAGAGTGATCAAAGAGTATTACGATAAGTTTGATGTACGTTGCGGGATAAAGGTATCCGGTGGCATCCGCACACCTCAGGAGGCGGTTAAGTACTATTGTATCATCAAGAGTGTACTTGGAGAAGAGTGGCTCACCAATGAACTCTTCCGTATTGGCGCTAGTAGCTTAGAAGGAAACCTTCGCAAAGCAATTAGCGAAATGGAAGGCTAAATAGCCTTTACCGGAATGTGTATCCATATACATCCGTCATAGGCAAAAGAAAGACTAAAAACAGATAGGCACGAGCGAAATGGTTCACTCGTGCCTTTTTTATGGTCTCGTCTTGCTTTAGAGATGCTTTATTAGAAAACTCCCGTATTATTCAGTAATATAACCGTATAAGCTACGTAGCATAGAAGCAAAATAGCCCCTTCATAGCGCATTATTTTGCGTTTGCCAAAGAAGAAGGCACAGAAAAGGAGCAAAAGCGGAGAAGCTACTACCATTATAAAGTCAAGCCTTGTAATACCGCTTACAGGTAGGGGATTAATCATAGAGACAACTCCCAATATCAAGAGAATATTGAAAATACAGCTACCCACTATATTACCCACTGCCATATCGGCATCGCCTTTGAGTGCTGCAGCAATAGAGGTAGCCAACTCAGGAATACTGGTACCCAATGCTACGATGGTAAGTCCTATGAATGCCTCACTCACACCCAGTAATTTGGCAATCTGTACAGCTTGTTCAGTAAAATACTTTCCGCCTACTACGAGCAACCCTAAACCGATCAAAACAAGGAGAGAGGACTTCCATAAAGGTATAGGTAACACTTCTGGTTCAATCGGATCCTCCTTAATTTTCTCTACTACACGTTCTTCGCGTCTTTTACCCAACCAAACCGTATAGATAAGAAATAGGATAAAGAGAACGAAAAAAATAGTTCCCTCCCACCAAGATAAAGTTGATGAATCAGCGAATCCCAATTCTTTATCCGAACAGAAAAACCAAAGCAGAAGTGAAACAAAGAGTAAGAAGGGCAATTCATACCATGCAGTGCTCTTGGCCACTCGAAGGGGACGAAGTAAGGCAGTAATTCCTAAAATGAGGAATATATTAAGGATATTGCTGCCCAATATGTTTCCAATGGATATATCTCCGCTTCCCTGTATTGCCGCTGACAAACTAACGGTTAACTCCGGCATGGACGTCCCCATAGCGACTACGGTTAGCCCGATTACCAGTGTAGATACATTCAGTTTCAACGCTATGGCAGCAGCTCCCCGCGTGAGCAAATTAGCACCATAGCCAATTACTACAATGCAAATGATAAGTAGCAGAGAAGGTAGTAGTAATTCAGTCATTTACTCTTCAATTACAGATAACAATTTCTATGACGAAGGTACAAAAAGAAGTGGATACAAATAAAAAACAACTGTTGATAACACGTTTATAACTACTCGAAAAGTTGTTCGTAACGTGTAGATAAGTTTTTGTTAAATAACTTGCTTTTGTCCTTTTCTTTTCTATCCAAAGTAGAAATGAAATAACCAAGGAAAAGAAGCAAAACTTTTCAACTATTTATCAACAGAGATATGAACATACACATTGCGCTACTGATGCGGGTATCGAGCGGTATCAACAGCTTCTACGCCATTATTATTATGATTAGTATCTGTATTATCCTATAAAGTAATATACAATAAAGGGCGATAAGGAGGAAATAAAAAGTGGATTCTATAGAGTAGAAATAAAAAAGGCAGCACACCCACCGATGCACCGCCGCTTTACTGAGTAGCGAGGAGAGGATTCGAACCCCTGACCTCCGGGTTATGAGCCCGGCAAGCTACCACTGCTCCACCTCGCAATCACACGCATTCAGAATAAAAAATCCCCGACGTACGAGGAGTACTTCACCTGAACGACTACAAAGGTAGTCAACTTTTCTCTAAAAACAAAAATACTTGAGCATACACTCATTGCTGGTTGTTTCTTTTATTGTTTGCTTTTGTGATACGAATCAGAGGGCGTTTTCCGTCTTCTCCACAACCATCGGCAAATTCTCTAAGTATCTACTTGAAAATTGATCTGTATCTTTTGGGCAAAACTTTCTGATGTTTCATTTCAAATATCTATATCTTTTGATGGATAGGTACAGATCTTTTGGCAAGAGGCTTCCACTGCTCTCTACATGTAAAGGGGTTTTGCTACCTTTGCACAGAGTAGTACATTCTCTAAGAATAAGTTATAGCGATGAATCATCCTCTTTATCTCTACAATACGCTAACCCGTAAAAAGGAGCAGTTTATACCCATTAATCCGCCTCATGTAGGCCTTTACGTATGTGGTCCTACTGTCTATGGCGATGCCCATTTAGGTCATGCCCGTCCGGCCATTACTTTTGATGTGCTCTTCCGTTATTTACAGCACTTGGGATATAAGGTGCGTTATGTACGCAATATAACCGATGTAGGACACTTAGAAGGCGATGCTGATGAAGGGGAGGACAAGGTATCGAAGAAGGCACGCTTAGAGCAGTTGGAGCCTATGGAGGTGGTGCAGTACTTCACATTACGGTATCATGCAGCCATGAATGCCCTTAATGTACTGCCGCCCAGCATTGAGCCGCGTGCTTCCGGACATATCATTGAGCAGATAGCCCTCATTCAAGAGATCTTAGATGCCGGCTTCGCTTATGTGAGCGAGGGTTCTGTCTATTTCGACCTACCCAAATACAGTAAATCTTATCAATACGGAGAGCTAAGCGGACGGCAGTTAGACGAAATGCTGAGCCAAACACGTACACTGGATGGTCAGGATGAGAAACGCAACCCATTGGATTTTGCACTTTGGAAGAAAGCTAAGCCGGAGCATCTGATGCATTGGCCCTCTCCCTGGAGCGAAGGATTCCCTGGTTGGCATCTGGAGTGTACCGCTATGGGACGTAAATACTTGGGTAACGAGTTTGATATTCACGGAGGGGGTATGGACTTGATGTTTCCCCATCATGAGTGTGAGATAGCGCAAGCTAAAGCAGCCGAAGGACATGCCATTGTCCATTATTGGATGCACAACAACATGATCACGATTGAGGGAAAAAAGATGGGTAAGAGCTTGGGTAATTTCATTACACTGGAGCAGTTCTTTACAGGCGACCACCCGAAGCTAACCGCTGCCTATAGTCCGATGACTATACGCTTCTTTATCCTTGGTGCTCATTATCGCGGTACGGTAGACTTTAGTAACGAAGCCTTGGAGGCAGCGCATAAGGGTTACGAGCGTTTGATGGATGCCAATGCTGTACTCGATACAATTGCCCCAAAAGAGAGTAGTAGCTTTACCATAGAGCCCTATCAAAAAGCGCTTGAGGAGGCTATGCAGGATGACTTGAATACCCCGATTGCTATTGCCCAGTTATTTGAAATAGCTAAGCAGATTAATCGTCTCAAGAGTGGTGACGAAACACTTACCGAGACCGACTTATCGGCTTTAAAGAGTCTTTTCCGCACCTATTTGTTTGATATTTTAGGGCTAAAGGATGAGCGAGATAGTAGTGCAGCCGGATTGGAGGCCTACCACGGAGCCGTAGAGTTGCTCTTGGAAGTACGTACAGAGGCAAAAGCCAAGAAAGATTGGACAACGAGTGATTTAATCCGCGACAAGCTTTCTGCCTTGGGCTTTGTACTGAAGGATACCAAAGAGGGTACTGAGTGGCAACTTAAAGAGTAGTATGCTGCTATCCTTTATCGTCCCCGTTTATAACCGTCCGGAGGAGGTAGATGAATTGCTTGCCAGCTTGCAGCAGCAGGGTGTAAGCAACTTTGAGGTTATTATCGTCGAGGATGGGAGTACCCGCTCCAGTAAAGAGGTAGTGTCACACTACAAAGAGCATCTCCATATACACTATATTGAGACCCCTAACGGGGGTCCCTCCAAAGCACGTAATGTAGGTGCCTTGGCAGCAGAGGGGCAGTGGCTGGTATTCTTAGACTCTGATGTCGTACTTCCTGAAGGCTATGTGTTGGCCCTACAGGAGGGAATAGCTCGTAGCAATGCCGTTTTGGTTGGAGGGCCGGATCGTGCAGCTGACGATTTCACCGCATTGCAAAAGGGTATTAACTATGCGATGACCTCACCCCTTACTACCGGTGGGATAAGAGGCGGTAAGAAACATAAGCATTATTGTCCCCGCACTTTCAATATGGGTGTGGAGCGAGGTATGTTTGAGCAGCTTAAGGGCTTTGATGAAGCTATGCGCTTCGGGGAAGATGTAGACTTCTCTATGCGTGTTTATGAGGCCGGAGGAGCAGTGGCTCTAATACCCAACGCCTGGTTATACCATAAGCGTCGTACTGACTTCCGTAAGTTTTTTAAGCAGGTGTACAATAGTGGTGCAGCGCGTATAGACCTAACTCAGCGGCACGAAGGCTCTTTGAAGTTGATCCATTTACTACCCTCTTTTGCCACGGTGCTGTTCGTTCTTTTTGTGTTAGTAGGCTTTTGGCATCCCCTGTTATGGGTTTTGCTGCTACTCTTTGCCTTATTAGTAGGAATTGATTCTTTCTACCGCACCCGGAGTTATTCGGCTTCGCTCTATGCCATACCGGCTACCTTTATTCAAGTAACAGGATATGGATCGGGACTAATAATAGCCGCTTGGCAAAGCCTTATACATAAGAAGCGCGGATATAACGCCTTTAAGGATAGCTTTTACGAATAACATTCTCCATCCAATGAAAATATTTTCCGACCGAACCAAGCTTCTTCGCATAGGACGCTATGCCCTCATTGTGCTTTGCTTTGCACTCATTGCTACCCTATACTTTACCCCTGCCACCTTTGAAGGGCGTACCCTCTATCGACAGGATGTGGAGGGTGCAGTCGGTATGGGTACCGATGCGCGCAAGTTTTATGAGAAAACAGGCGAACGCTCCTACTGGACCAACAGTATGTTTGGAGGAATGCCCATGTACCAGATAGCACCCGAGTATCCCTCTACCAATGCATTGAGTACTATTCAAGGCGCCTATACACTATCGAAGCCCTTAAACTTGCTGGGAGACTATCCGTGGCTACTCTTCGGACTATTGATCGGCTTCTTTATTCTAATGAAGGTACTCCGAGTTAACGACTGGATTGCTCTCTTTGGTAGTATAGCTTGGTGCTTCTCTTCCTACTTTGTGATCCTTATTTCCGCAGGGCATATTTGGAAGCTTATGACTCTTATGTACATACCGCCTACCATAGCCGGCATGATACTGATCTATCGCGGAAAAAGATGGTGGGGGGCGTTCCTTTTAGCTCTATTCACAGCACTGCAAGTACTAAGCAACCATGTACAGATGACTTATTACTTTCTCTTTGTGATGGCAGCCCTTGTCATAGCATTCCTTGTGGAGGCGATCCAAAAGAAAACATTTAAGCATTTTATAATCTCTACTTGTGTGGCATTAGGAGCCGGATTGATCGGTGTAGCAGTGAATAGCAGCAATCTATACCATACCTATCAATACAGCAAAGAGACTATGCGTGGGGGCAGTGAGCTTACGGTATCTTCTGAAAGCAATGCAGATGGAGTGAATGCCTCAGGGCTGAGTAAGGAGTATATCACCCAATGGAGTTACGGAGTAGGCGAGACGCTTTCGCTGCTGGTACCTAATATTCGCGGGGGTGCTTCCGAACCTATCGGAGTCAACCCCAAGAGATTGGAAAAGATACAACCCGAGCTGCGTCAAACTGTCGCTCAGAGTCCATCCTATTGGGGTGAACAACCTTTTACAAGTGGCCCTGTGTACGTAGGTGCCTTCCTGCTTTGTATGGCTATATTTGGGTTCTTTGTGGTAAGAGGACCTATTAAATGGGGATTGCTTATAGTGACTATTCTCTCCGTTATGCTCTCGTGGGGAAAGAACTTTATGCCACTGACGGACTTTTTCATACAATACTTTCCACTGTACGACAAGTTTCGCTCGGTATCCTCCTTTTTGGTGGTCGTTGAGTTTACCCTACCCATTATGGCGGCACTCGCTTTTGTGGAAATAGTGCACAATAAGAATATACTGAAAGAGCGCAAAGTAGCGACTGCTATCTCTTTTGGATTGCCCCTACTCATTACACTTGTACTGGCACTCTTCCCCTCAGTTGCCGGAAACTTTATATCACAATTTGAAGCCGAGCAGCTCCGTCCGCTGATTGCACAAGATCCTATTTACGGCTCCCTCCGTGATGCTTTGGTAACGGCACGCAAGAGTATGCTAGTCAGTGATGCTTGGCGGGGCTTCTTTGTAATAGCGATCGGCGCTTTGCTGCTTATTGTTTTCACGAAGGGTGCCCTCAGCAACCGGAAAAATTCAACCACGATAATGACAGGGCTTATGACTATTGCGCTGCTCATTGATATGTGGCCTATTGCAAAGCGTTACTTGAATGACGATATGTTTCGTCACAACGAGCATATAACTGCTGCTGCGCACCCTCTTACCGCCGCCGATAAAGAGATACTTAGTGAGGCTAAGCCGGCAGATAGAGTACTCAATCTGACAGTCAATACCTTCAACGATGCCACAACCTCTCTTTGGCACCTCAGTGTAGGTGGATATCATGCGGCAAAGCTACAGCGCTACCAGGATCTTATTGACCGACAATTGGCTAATATGAACCCGGAGGTGCTCAATATGCTCAATACCCGCTTCTTCATTGTTCCCTCAGAAGACAAAACAAAGCAGATAGTGCAGCGCAATCCGGATGCATACGGCCCGGCTTGGTTTGTATCAGAATACAAAATAGTACCTACTCCGGATGAAGAAATGGCGGCTTTGTCTACGGAGCATTTGGGTGCTACCGCAATTATAGACCGACGCTTTGCTTCCGATGAACTAAAGGCATTGCCGACCATTAAGGATTCCACAGCTACTATATCCCTAAAACATTACCAACCCAACGAAGCGGTCTATGAAACCAATAGCACCACACCTCAGCTGGCTCTTTTTAGTGAAGTGTATTATCCGAAAGGGTGGAAAGTATATTTAGATGGAGATCCGAAGCAATCGGTAAATATGCTGAGAGCAGACTGGATACTCAGAGCAGCGGTTATCCCTTCGGGAGCACATACTATTACATTCCGCTTCGATCCACCCTCTTTGCATCGCACAGAGCTTGTAGCCTTTATAGCTTTTGCACTACTGATATTGCTTTTTGTGGCTGCTATTACTGTGCCACTTCTTCAGAAAAGAACAAAACAATTAGATAATCAAACGACAGCATGAAACGAATCTTGCAGTATGCTGCAGCGATCTTTGCGCTGACTATGCTCTCAGCCTGCAGCCCAAAGCTTAAGCCGCTCAGCAGCGAGCTATTCTCCCTAACACCCAATCCGCCTGAGGTTGTAGGTAAAGAAGTGCCCTACAGTGTAGCGGTAAGCATACCTGCTAAGTGGATGCATAAGGATGTATCACTGCGTATCACCCCTGTCCTACGTTATTCAACGGGAGAGATTTGGGGGTCTTCGGCTATGCTTCAGGGCGAAGCTGTAAGAGATAATAATCCTGTAATTGCTTATTCCACAGGGGGAATGCGCACCATTAGCGGGTCTTTTCTTTACGATCCCAAGGCAGCAGAGAGTGATCTGTACATTACTTTCCGAGCATCACGTGATGGCAAGCAGTTACCTTTGAAGCCGGTTAAGCTCTCTTCCGGCATTATTACTACAGCTACCCTTGCCGACATTCAGACTACCCCGGCGGCTTTTGCTGAAGATCGCTTCCAACGTGTAGTAACGGAGCGCATAGATGAGGATATTAAATTTCTACTTGAAAGTAGCGTAATCCGCCCTTCAGAGAAGCGTAAGCCGGAGTTAATAGCTTGGAAGAAACGAGTAGAGGAAGCAAAAGCGGCTCCCAATCAAAGTGTATCGGTAGAAGTATCCTCCTATGCATCTCCCGAAGGTGGTGTTAAGCTTAATGAAAAGCTCTCTAAGCATCGTGAAGAGAGTACAACCCGCCTCATTGAAAAAGAGTTGGGAAAAGGGAGTACCGACCTTCCTATAAGAGCAACCTATACGGCTCAGGACTGGGATGGATTCCGTGCTTATGTAGAAGCAAGTGATTTGCCCGACAAAGAGCTCGTTTTGCGTGTATTAAGCATGTATAGTGATCCGGAAGAGCGTGAACGGGAAATCCGTAATATCAGTGTGGTGTATGATCGTATAAGTAAAGAGATTTTGCCACAGCTGCGTCGCTCTCGCATTACGGCTATCATAGAGACCACGGGCAAGAGTGATGAAGAGCTTACTGATTTGTTACGCAGCAATCCCGCTTCCCTCAATGTGGAGGAGCTACTTTATGCTATTTCGTTGGAGCGTAGTGAAAAGGATAGGGTAGCATACTATCAGCGTGCCGCACAGCTCTATCCGGAAGATTCTCGCGCTACTAATAACTTAGTTGCAATAGCTATCCAACAGGGCAATTTATCGGAAGCTGACCGACTGCTCAATAGTATAAAAGGTACAGGCGCTGAGAGCCAAGTACGATTAAATCGTGCACTGCTTCTCATCCATGAAGGACGGCTGGAGGATGCCGTAGAAGAGGTAGACAAAGCAGAAGCTTCTGCAGCTAAACAGGAAGTGCTGGGTCTACTCCAACTCAAGCAGGGCAAGCACAGCGAAGCTGCCTCTACGCTCAAAGAAAGCCACAGCACTACAGCAGCCATTGCACAAATTATGACGCATAACTATGCACGAGCCATTGACCTATTGGATAATGCCGTACCGGCTACAGCTCTTACTCACTACCTCAAGGCTGTTTGTTATGCACGGCAGAACAGTGCCGCTCAAGCAGCTACCGCTTTGTCTGAAGCCATTCTACTGAACCCCTCGCTTCGAAGCAAAGCACGCAGTGATGCAGAGTTTCGCAATATTCGCAACAGTCAGGCAATAGCTCGCCTGCTGGGTCGCTGATCAACTGCTGTAACACTACAAACTGAGAAGGTTGGGGAAGCGTATAGGCTCTCCAACCTTCTTTTATTTCTTATTAGATCCTAACGAAATGCCGGAGTGCTACAAGTTTTACCCCCATAGGACTTCCATAAGTAGGTACTCTTTTGAAAAATCTTATCCGAAGAAAGGAACGTATAAAGGTAAATGAATCAATTATCGTTCCAAGTGTGTCGCCTAATGATGCTGTCTCTATTCGTCAGTAAGCGCGACCACCCTTTATCTGCATTTCATTTTTTTGAGCCAAGGTGTCCCTTAACCTCTGCCATACGATACTCATCCATCATTTGAAGTATCTCCTCTACCTCTTTCGAAGCGTTCTCAAGCAGGCGCAGTACTTCTGCCCGACGGTCGATATTCTCCTCTTGACCGGATTGAAGAGCCGCTATTACGCCTCGCCGGCTTAGATGCTTATTGCGTATCAGGTAGTGTATTTGCTTAAGCTTATCAACCTCTTTCTGTCGATAACGCTTTACCCCCTTTTGTGAATGAGGTGCATTGATCTTATAGGTTTTCTCCCAATAGCTAATTGTTGCAATAGATTCATTGAGTAACTCAGCAACCTCAGTGGCACTATAGTACAATTTGAAATCCTTCTCTGCCATACTTGTCACACTGTATTGATACGTATTAATTGGCTTCTGAGAGCTTTTCTTTTAGGAAGCGGGCTGTATAGGAGTCGGGGCATAGTGCAACTGCTTCGGGCGTTCCCTCTGCTACTATATAGCCGCCTTCTGCACCGCCTTCAGGGCCAAGGTCAATGATCCAGTCAGCACACTTGATTACCTCCATATTATGCTCTATAATCACCACTGTGTGTCCTGCCTCAACCAATGCATCAAAGCACTCCATAAGTCTACTGATATCGTGAAAGTGCAGCCCTGTAGTAGGCTCATCAAAGAAGAAAAGCGTAGGTTCGCTGCGCGTCTTTGATAAGTAATAAGCGAGCTTAAGGCGCTGATTCTCACCACCGGAGAGCGTAGAGGTGCTTTGTCCTAACTTAATATATCCCAGGCCTACCCTTTGCAAAACCTTTAGGATAGCTACAATGGAGCCTGACTGAGGTGCAGACGAATGCTCTGTAAAGAAGTCAACCGCCTGATTGACACTCATCTCTAATAGCTCAAATATATTAACACCGGCATAAGTCACGTCCAGTATCTCTTTCTTAAAGCGCTTGCCGTCACACTCCGAGCATATCAGCGTAAGGTCCGCCATAAATTGCATTTCTATGGTCACGGTACCTTCTCCCTTGCACTCTTCGCATCGTCCACCGGGTCGGTTAAAGCTAAAGAAATAGGGCTGATAACCCATCTGCTTAGAAAGGGGTTGCTCGGCATAAAGCTCACGGATAGCATCATAAGCACCCATATAAGTAACCGGGTTGCTACGGGTAGTCCTGCCTGCATTATTCTGATCTACGTATATAGCAGCCTGGATATGGCTTATATCTCCTCCAAGTATCTTCTGCTTAGCTCCCTGCTGCAACTCTTCTCTTCCTAAGGGAACACCTTCTTTTCTATCCAAATAGCGAAGTGTCTCTTGATAAAGCACATCCCGCACAAGTGTACTCTTCCCCGATCCGCTCACTCCTGTCACCACGGTAATCACGTCTAAAGGAAACTTCACGGATACATTTTTCAGATTATGTTTGCAGGCTCCGGAGATCTGAATGGCGTTGCGCCACTTACGTCGTATCGGGGGTACCGGTATTTTCTCTTTGCCGGTTAGAAAAGCGGCTGTATAGCCGGGTGTAGTCGAAGTAATCTGATTGGGCGAACCGGCAAAAACGACCTCTCCTCCGTAGCGACCCGCATTGGGACCTATATCCACGATGTAGTCAGCGGCACGCATTACCATTTCGTCGTGCTCTACTACGATAAGTGTATTACCCGCCTCGCGAAGCTCCTCTATTACGTGTACCAGCTGCTCCGTATCGCGATCGTGTAGACCAATTGTAGGCTCATCCAATACGTACATAGCCCCATAAAGATTATTGCCTAAGCGTGTAGCAAGGTTAATACGTTGGCTCTCTCCTCCGGAAAGTGTATTGGCGGCACGCGATAGTTGCAAGTAGGAGAGTCCTATCTCAGCGACAACGCTCAAGCGTGTTCTAATCTCGGTTAAAATGCGGTCTGCGGCCTGCTCAAGCCCCTCCGGCAACGTAAGCGTATCAAAGAAAAGCTTTGCTTCTGCGATGGTCATATCCACCACTTCGCCAATGTCCTTTCCTCCTATTTTTACATAGTAAGCCTCTTTTTTGAGGCGACGCCCTTTGCACGTCGGACAAATGCACCTACCACTAAAATGTGCTAAGCGAACCCTATTCTGTATCTTGTAATACTCCTTACGGAGCATGGCGAAGTAATCGTTTATTCCATAAACCTCTTTTCGCTCGCCTATGCCCTCTTTCCCATTCCACAAAAGCTCTTTTTCTCGCTCATTAAGCTCTTGATAAGGGGTGTGTACTCTGAAGCCCAAAGAGGCCACGGAGGCGATGAAATAGCGTTTCCATTCGGCAGATTTAGGGCCTATCCAGCAGGCCACGGCGTCGTCATACACAGAGAGGGACGGATAGGGTACAATGAGCTCCTCCGAGAGGCCGATGGTCTTGCCAAAGCCCTCACAGGTAGGGCAGGCACCCATGGGGTTATTGAAGTCAAAGAGGGCTGTGGTAGGCTCCTCAAAGGTAATACCATCCGCCTCAAAACGATTGCTAAAGTCGTCACGCCGTACAGCCTTTTTCTCTTTCTCCACGACGAGCTGCAACGCAGATTTTCCTTCGTAAAAGGCTAATTCGGCAGAATCTGCCAAACGACTTGTGAACTCCTCGTTGTCATGCCTTACGGAGAGTCGATCTATCACCAGCCATACCTCATCATCCGGCTGCCAATCGACTACTTCACTCATCCGGCGAAGGGAATCATTCACCAGCAAACGGCTATAGCCTGCTGCTTGTAATACGCTGAGCTGTCGCTCTACCGATAGCGTGCTGTCTCGCTTTAGGGGGGCCACTACTAAGAGGTGAGTACCCTCTTCATACTCTAATGCGCGCTTTACTACGTCCTGTACGGTGTGCCTTTTTACCTCTTGTCCACTGATCGGTGATAGGGTCGTGCCAAAACGCGCAAAAAGCAACTTCAGATAATCATATAGCTCTGTGGCTGTCGCTACGGTACTGCGCGGATTTCGGCTAATTACTCCCTGGCGAATAGCCACAGCCGGGGGAATATACTTTATGGAGTCGCAGTCGGGCTTCGGCATACGATCCAAGAACTGACGGGCATAGCTCGACAGACTCTCCACATACCGGCGTTGTCCCTCTGCGTAAAGGGTGTCAAAAGCCAAACTACTCTTGCCCGAACCACTCACACCTGTCACCACGGTCAACTTGCCGCGGGGTATCTCCACGGAGATATTTTTCAAATTATTTACCCGACAACCCTTCACCTCTATAGGGCGATAGGCGAGTGATTGTGCTTTCTTATCCGCTTCTTTACTCATGCTCTACACCTTTCATGCGAAGTTACGCTTTTCAACGGAAAGATCCATCTCACAAAAGTTTCTAATCTTTCAAACAAAACTTACAGATCTTTCCTTTGAAAGATATAGATCTTTTAGCCAAAAGATCTATATCTATTGTCGGACTATCATTTGACAATGTTTTTTTACAACCTGATGGGGCTACTCTATCAAGGTTGAGAGATTTTTTTGCTCTTGTGCGAGAATAATGATTTATCTTTGCTGAAAGAGGAAATTTTCAGCTATTCTCTTATAAAAGAGGAACACGATAAAGATCTATGCAATTGATTGATTTCAATGATACAGCCACTGCGTTTGAGTTACGCACTAATTGCGATCTTCGGCGAGCGGCATGGCGCTTTCGTATTATGAGCAATCGGCTGATACGCTTTGCCCATAAGCTACACCTTCCCATTGCATGGATCGTAAACCCGACCTTATATAGTCACTTTGTACCCGGTAAAACTTTAGACGACTCCATTCCACGTCTAAATGAACTGAGGGAGCAAGATGTAAAAGCGACTATGTATTATTCGTCAGAAGCAAGCCGCAACGAGGAAGAGAGAGTGTTTATCTATAGCGAAATGGTTAATAGTGTGCGATTTGCTTCCGACCATCGTAATTTGATTAGCCATGCTATCTTCAAGCCCGGCGGATTAGTGCCGCTCAATACGTTAGTTCGCTATGCCGAGCAACCCGACAGCCTTTCGGAAGACGAAAAGGAGGAGATTACACTCTTTTACAATCGCTTTATGGAGCTTTGCCGGCTTGCTTACGACTTAGACATGCCGATCCTTGTGGATGCCCAATATCATGCCTATCAAGCTGTTATAGATCGCTTTACGGAAGAGGCTATGCAGCACTTTAACCAGCATCGTACGATCGTATACACTACTCTACAGATGTACAAAAAGGATCGCCTGGAGTACCTACAGCATTTACTTGATAAAGCCGAGAAGGAGGATCTTAAAATAGGGATTAAGTTAGTGCGCGGAGCCTATCTGCAAGCAGAGCGAAAGCGAGCAAGAGAGAAGGGCTATTCCTCCCCCATTTGCGATACGAAAGAGGATACGGATCAGCAATACAACGAAGCCCTGAGATTTATTGTAGCGCATTTGGATCGTTTTTCTCTGGTCTGTGGTACACACAATGAACAAAGTTGCCAATTACTTGCGCAGCTGATGGAGCAAAATGAGATTGCGCCGGGAGACCCACGCATTGTCTTTGCCCAACTATATGGGATGAGCGACCATGTATCCTTCAACCTCGCTGATACAGGCTACAATGTAACAAAGTATGCGCCCTATGGGACGGTACGCAAGGTGGCGCCCTATTTGATGCGTCGCATCGAAGAGTGTGCATCCGGATGCACACAAATACGATATCAACGTTCGCTCATCCAAAAAGAACTGAAACGACGCCGCGCTGAAAATGAAGCGTAGTTTCGGAGATAGAGATACACTCCCCCTTTTAGTTTATGTCGCATAGATCCGCTCTAATGACGATTTGCATGCTTGGTATCTCGTACTTTTCTCGTGCTCAAGAGCCTATTCCTGTCGATTCTACCTATCACCTACAAGGGGTAATGGTAACGGCACTAAGGTCACGTTATGAAGTAGTACAGCCTAAAGTACTTAGCGGCAAACAGTTGGAGCAGGTAGCCTCCTTTAGCGTAGCTGATGCACTTCGTACTTTTAGTGGGGTACAAGTACGTGATTACGGAGGTATCGGAGGGGTGAAGACAATCAATATACGAAGTATGGGAAGCCATCATGTGGGGTTCTTCTACGATGGAGTGGAGTTGGGCAATGCACAGAACGGACAAATTGACTTAGGACAATACTCGTTAGATAATATTGAACGTGTTGAGGTATATCATGGTCAAAAGAGCACTTACTTACAGACGGCTAAAGACTTTGCCTCATCCGGTACGGTCTATCTGACAACCCGCACGCCCTCTTTTCAAGGCAATGAGAAGCAGCACTTCACGGCAAAAATAAGAACCGGGTCTTTCGGGCTATTCAATCCCTCTCTTTACTACGAGTATAAGCTCTCGCCTCACCTCGCCTTTTCGCTTAGTGCGGAGCCTGTGGCTGCCCATGGTAGATATCGCTTCCGATACCGCAAAATGATTCCCGGCACGGATGTAGTAGCCTATGATACAACGGCGGTACGAGAGAATGGGGATATTACCTCACTACGCTTAGAGGGGACGCTCTTTGGCTCTACTTCCAAAGGACGCTACACATTCAAGGTGTATCATTTTGGCAGTGAGCGTGGAATACCGGGAGCCATCGTAAACAATGTATGGTATCGTAGTGAGCGTATGTGGGACAATAACAATTTTGCACAAGCCTATGCCAACACATTCCTCACCCCTAAGCTACGCCTATCGGCTATTGCCAAATGGGCACATTACGGCACGCGCTACAAGAACGGCTCCGATGCTCCCGTACCTATAGATACCCGCTTCCGCCAATTAGAGCTGTACACCTCATTAGCCGCCTCCTACGAATTACACAAAGGGTGGTATGCGGCCCTGGCGTATGACTTTCTTTGGAACCACCTATCCGGTGATCGATATGGCTTTGTATGGCCGCGCAGGCAGAGTCACTTTGTAGCGCTTTCCACTACCTACTCCGGAGCACAAGTAAAGGTGCAAGGCGCACTGCTTACTACTTGGATCATTGATAAGACAAAGCAGAAGGACACTCATCCGCGATTCAATCGGTATAGCCCATCGGTCACTATAGCCTGGCAGCCCTTGCGCAATTTACCGCTGCTACATATCAATGCTTTCTACAAGCATTCGTTTAGAATGCCCTCTTTCAATGATCTCTATTACACGGATTTTGGCAATCCACAACTACTCCCGGAGACAACACAGCAACTAAGTGCCGGCATAGACTATACCCACCACTTGAGCAAAGTGACCTCATTAGCCGTGCGATGCGATGCCTATTACAACCGAGTGCACAACAAGATCGTTGCTTATCCCAAGGGGCAGCAATTTCGCTGGACCATGCTCAACTTAGGTCGAGTGTCCATTAGAGGGATAGATGCGTCACTCTCTTTTCAGACAAGGCCTACCCAAAGTACTTCCCTTGAGTTACGAAGTCAATACACTTACCAGAAGGCAATTGACGTAACGAATCCGGAAAATAGCTATTATAAGCACCAGATACCCTATATACCGCTGCATAGTGGTTCTGTAAACCTTGCCTTAGGATATAAGCAGTGGCTCCTTGCCTACAACATGCAGTACACAGGTGCCCGCTTTAGTGCATCGGAGAATATATTTGTCAACTACGTACCGCGCTGGAATACACACGACCTGTCGCTTAGCTATGACTTTACCCTTTGGAAATGCCATATGCAGCTACTGGCAGAGTGCAATAATCTCTTTAACCGACAATATGAAGTGATTATTAATTATCCTATGCCGGGCAGAAACTTTAGAATAACCCTAAAAACAAAAATATGAAAAGAAGTTATTTTATTATTCCACTCTTATTAGCCGTATTGATCGGCTTTGCATCTTGTACGAATGAACCCGAGATGCCGGATTATTATGAGAAAATAGCCGAGGCTCACCGTCCGAAGGATGTCTTTGGTGGTGTGTACATTTTGAATCAGGGAGGGATGGGGAAGAACAATGCCTCATTGGACTTCATCTGCTTCGAAAAAGGCTATTACATTCATGACATTTATGGAGCGCGTAATCCCAATGTCGTAAAGGAATTGGGCGATGTAGGCAACGACCTGCATATCTATGGCTCTAAGCTGTTTGCAGTACTTAATACGTCCAATAAAGTAGAAGTGATCAATATAAATGGTACACGTCGTATCCAACAGATCGATATACCGAACTGCCGTTACGTAGCTTCATATAATGGCAATGTATATGTATCCAGCTATGGTATAGCCGAATTTGGTAAGGAGGCCCTTGGCAAAGTGTACCGAATAGATACCGCCAGCCTTCAAATCACAGGAGAGCTTGAAGTGGGGTATCAGCCTGAGCAAATGGTCGTGCGTAACGGCTTGCTCTATGTAGCCAATTCCGGAGGTTATATGGCTCCACACTACGACAATACGGTATCTGTAGTTGACCTAAGCTCTTTCACCGAGATGAAGAAGATCCCCGTTGCCATCAATCTGGATCGTATGCTATTAGATGAAAGCAACAATATATGGGTTACCTCACGAGGCGATTACAACGAAATACACTCCTCCCTTTACATAATTGATGCCTCGGATAACGTAAGCAAGCTCGATATCCCCTGCACCAATATGGTACGCTACAAACACTACATTTACTATATAGCAAGTGAGTGGATCAATAATGTATCGAAGGTTAGCTATGGGGTAATCGATACCAATACCAAGGAAAAGATTTCTGACAGCTTTATTCCTGCTGAGTATGTAGCTAAAATAAAGACGCCTTACGGATTGACCATTCATCCTGTAACAGGCGATATATACATTACCGATGCAGATAACTATGAAGTGCAGGGTAAGCTCTACACGTTCTCTCAAGACGGCAAGCTGCTTTGGGAAGTGAAAACCGGCTTTATACCTGCCTGCTTCGCCTTCCGTCCTAAGAAGTAATCCTGCTTTGGTCGTACTATGAAAAAACTACTTAACCATCTAACGAGACACGCTGCCGCTTGTGCAGCGTGCCTCCTTTTATGCTTTCTGACAGCCTGTAGTCACAGCACACCACAACCCCCACACAATGAGCAGCAGGGCGAGGAGCCTACTTCCGTTGATTATAGTGCCTTCGGCCTACAGAAAGTCTATACCGTTGAATGGCTTCATGAGCTCAATATTGCTCCTAAAGGTGCCTTTCAAGCCATTCGATGGCAGCTTACCACACCCGACGGAGTGGCACAAGAGAGCAGTGAACTACCCACTTATCAGTTCTTTGCCCGAGATCGCGGAAACTATAAGCTTGCCCTATCCGTTACAGAAAAGGAGCACACCACAGAGCTGCCCATTACCATAGAGGTAATACCGGAGAAAACGCCCTACAGTAGATATTTGGCTCATGTGCTTACATTCTGCCCTGCGCCGGGACAATTTGTTAATGTACTCCCCTCCTCCAAAGGCGCATCAACAGAAGAAGACATGCGCACAGAGGCAGAAAAGAGCCTGAAGCAAAATGCTTTGATCTCCTTAGGGGCATTTGGGGGCTATGTGATATTTACTTTTGATCACCCTGTAGTCAATAGAGCGGGTATGGACTTCATTGTGTTTGGTAATGCGGTTGAGATTTATAAAAAAGAGGGAGCCAACGATGCAGAGCCGGGCTGTGTATGGGTGGCAAAAGACTTAAATAAAAATGGAAAACCCGATCAGGAGGAATGGTATCAATTAGCCGGAAGTGAACATCACAACCCTAAAACTATTCACAATTACTCCGTTACCTATTTCCGTCCGGACAAGGAGCCTGTGACAAGTACTGACAGTCTTCAATACATCCGTTGGGAGGATAATCAGGGTAATACGGGCTTTATCCCCAAAAACAAATACCACGCCCAGTTCTACTATCCTACATGGATCAAAGAAAACAGCTACACGCTAAGCGGTACAAGACTACCCGATAATGCGATAAACAACAATGGTACCTACCTACTTCCCAACTTTGAGTATGGTTACGTGGATAACTATCCGAATAGTAGCGAACGGGCCCGTATGGACATCGATTGGGCTGTGGACAACGAGGGAAATAAGGTATCACTTGACCGAATAGACTTTATCAAGGTCGTATGTGGCATGCAGCAAGTATGCGGATGGATCGGGGAGACATCTACCGAAGTAATGGGAGCCGCCGATCTACATATTCCTACCAAGTAATAGCCTATTTACATAGACGAAGTGGGGCGAAGCGTCTATCTAGCGCTACCCTATCTTCCTCTTCGCCTTGCGTTAAAGGGATTATAAACGTTGTCGTTGGCTATTAATCCAAATATCCGTAATTTTGCAAGGATGAACGAACAGCGGGTAGACTATACAGAAGAGGATATTTCCACTCTTTCGTGGGACGAGCACATACGCCGTCGCCCGGGGATGTACATTGGCAAGTTGGGCAATGGATCATCACCGGATGATGGTATTTATGTACTTCTCAAAGAGGTTATTGACAACTCTATAGACGAGTTTGTCATGGGACAAGGCTCTACGATAGAGGTTGCTATATCTGATGAGGGACAAGTGACCGTGCGCGACTATGGGCGCGGTATTCCCTTGCGTAAGCTGGTAGATGCGGTAAGCAAAATGAATACCGGCGCTAAGATAGACTCGCAAGCGTTCAAGAAGTCTGTGGGATTGAATGGAGTCGGGCTAAAGGCAGTCAATGCGTTGAGTAGCTCCTTTGTTGTAGTCAGCCACCGAGAAGGACAGGAAAAGAAAGTTGTTTATAGCAATGCCAAACTGCTGGAAGAGGGTGAAATAGTTCCCTCCAAAGAGAAGCAAGGTACCTCGGTATGCTTTACTCCTGATGAAAGACTATTCAAGCAATATAAGTATCGAGACGATTATGTGCGTACCATGCTACGCAATTATTGCTTTCTCAATGCCGGCCTTACCATCCTATACAAAGACGAAAAGCTCCATAGCGACAATGGACTGCAAGACCTTCTTTCAGAGGACTTGACACGCGAGCCTCTTTACCCCATCATACACCTAAAGGGTAATGATATAGAGGTTGCCATCACTCATGTAGACCAGTATGGAGAAGAGTTCTACAGCTTTGTAAATGGGCAGAATACGACCCAAGGCGGTACTCATTTGAGTGCCTTTAGAGAAGCTGTGGCAAGGGTAATCAAAGAGTTTTTTGGTAAAAACTTTGATTATGCCGACATACGAAGTGGCATGGCTGCTGCTATCAGTATTAAAGTAATTGAACCTACTTTCGAGAGCCAAACTAAGACCAAGCTCGGCAGTAAGGATATGGTGCCGGAGGAACCCCAGTACAAGAATGAACCTCTTTATGGGACCACAATACAACGCTTTGTGGGTGATTTCCTTAAAGCCGAATTGGACGACTACCTGCACATGCATGCCGAGAGTGCAGAGGCAATTCTCGCTAAGGTACAAGCCAGTGAGCGTGAGCGCAAGGCAATGTCCGGTGTAACTAAGCTGGCGCGAGAGAGGGCAAAGAAGAGCAATCTACACAACAAGAAGCTTCGCGACTGTAGTCACCACTTCAATGATGGTAAGGCGAAAGATCCCGAAAAAACGTCTATATTCATTACTGAGGGCAATTCTGCAAGTGGCTCTATTACAACGGCACGTGACCCCGGTTATCAGGCTGTATTCAGTTTGAGAGGGAAGCCCCTTAATACGTTCGGACAAACGAAGAAGGTCGTATATGAGAACGAAGAGTTTAATCTACTTCAAGCTGCTCTTAATATAGAGGATGGGTTAGACGGGCTTCGTTATAATCGGGTAATTATCGCAACGGATGCGGATAATGATGGTATGCACATACGCCTGCTGATGATTACCTTCTTCTTGCAGTTCTTCCCCGAGCTGATCCGACGAGGTCACCTTTTTATCTTAGAGACTCCGCTGTTTCGCGTTTCGTTACCTCGACACGAAGTAGAAGCCAAGCGTAAGAAGAACCTCAAAAAGAAAGCAAAGGGTGCAGAGGTAGAAGAAGAGGAGCATACCTACTACTGCTATTCGGAAGAGGAAAAGCAGCAGGCGATGAAAACAATAGGCTCTTCCGCTCAAGTAACACGCTTTAAGGGTCTAGGAGAAATATCTGCCGATGAGTTTCGCGATTTAATTTCCGAAACCAATATCCGCTTGCGACAAGTATCTATGCGTCGGGTAGATGAACCGCAAAAGCTACTTACCTTTTATATGGGCAAGAATACACCTGAGCGGCAAGACTTCATTATGGATAACCTGGTAGAAGAAGATGAGTAATACAGAGACAAGCGAGAAAGTGGCTATTTTTGCCGGAAGCTTTGACCCCTTTACCATCGGTCATAACGATATAGTAGAGCGCGCCCTTCGTCTCTTCGACAAAGTGATCATAGCCATTGGCGTGAATGGGAAGAAGAAGCCTATGTTTTCTGCACAAGTACGCCACCGCCAAATAGGCGATTACTACAAGGATAACCAGCGCATAGAAGTAATTACTTTCAGTGGCTTAACGGCAGACTTAGTAGCTCAGTACAAAGCCTCTGCTTTGGTTCGCGGTATTCGCAGTGGCGTGGATTACGAGTACGAGCGTACATTGGCAGATATCAATCACCAACTAAGTGGTGTGGATACGGTACTCCTCTTTACACAGCAGAACTTATCCCACATCAGCAGTGGCTCGGTACGCGAGCTGATTAGCTACGGATATGATGTATCCGGAATGCTTCCGCCGGGCTTTGAACTATGATTTGAGGACAACACAAAGAGGCAAAAAAGTACGTAAGTCAATATTTATGTGTTTCTTTGCAAAAGGGAAAAAACAAGAAAAGAGTAAAACGATATGAGAAAGTTTCTTACATACCTTGGTGCTATCGTGCTGTTGATCGGCGTATTAGTACTAGCTGTACCCGCATTTATGCACACGACAAGCAATGTGACGCTCTACATCGGCATCATACTTGTAATCTTGGGATACATACTGCATATTGTGCTTAACAAGCGCAACGAGCGGGGCGAATAGCTTAATTTATTAATTGGGAGGGGGAATCAAACCCTCCTTTCTTCACGATCCAAAACTCATCTTTGGAGGCTGTCGGGTACAGTGCTCCGGTTTGTTTATAGCTTCTATTAGATAACATTTCTTATCCGGTAGAGTTATCAACAAGTAAGTGCGCTATCATTTTTATGCGTAATTTTGCTGTTGGTAAGGACAATTGTATGGGAAAAATAATCGCTTTAGCTAATCAAAAAGGTGGTGTAGGTAAGACTACTACTACGATCAATCTGGCTGCTTCTCTGGCTACCTTAGAGAAGAAAGTGCTAGTAATTGATGCAGATCCTCAAGCTAACGCCACAAGCGGTCTCGGAGTTTCTCCCGAAGAGGGTAAGCTAACTATCTACGAAGCACTCATAGAGGAGATTGATGCTAAGGAGGCTATTTGTCATACCAAGATAGAGGGGCTGGACTTAATCCCCAGCCATATTGACCTCGTGGGTGCGGAGATAGAGATGCTTGAGCTCCCCAATCGCGAGAGCATCATGAAGCGTTTGCTGCATCCTCTAAAACCTCTCTACGACTATATACTGATCGACTGCTCCCCATCTTTGGGGCTTATTACGGTTAATTCATTAGTTGCTGCCGACTCTGTACTGATACCTGTACAGTGCGAGTTCTTTGCCTTGGAAGGTATTAGCAAACTTCTCTCTACGATTCGCATTATTAAGAGCAAACTAAATCCACAACTGGAGATTGAAGGCTTCTTAATGACCATGTACGATAGTAGATTGCGCCTTGCACGACAGATATATGATGAGGTAAAGAGTCACTTCCGTGAGTTGGTATTCGATACCGTTATTCAGCGCAATGTAAAGCTAAGTGAAGCGCCTTCACATGGACTTCCCGTTATTCTCTATGATGTAGAGAGTAAGGGTGCTGTAAATCACTTAGAGCTTGCTGAGGAACTCATTAAGCGGAATAAACAATCATAGAAGTCCCTCTCTGAGTATGGGCAGAGGACTTGCTGAGTAAAGAACCAAATGAGTAAACGAGAACATAATGTATTAGGACGAGGCTTAGGTGCACTTATGAGCGATGCAACCGGGAGTTCATCCATCAATGATCTGCCGATAGACTTCGTACGTCCTAATCCGGAGCAGCCCCGCCGCACATTTGATCCGGAGGCTCTCTCCGAGCTGGCAGCCTCTATTAAGTCAATAGGGCTTGTACAACCCATTACAGTACGTAAGATTGCCGATAACGACTACATGATCATCTCCGGCGAAAGACGCTGGCGTGCTTCGCAAGAAGCCGGATTAGCTACCATTCCGGCCTATATAAAAACAGCTGCCGATGATGAGATGATGGAAATGGCCCTTATCGAAAATATACAACGTGAGGACCTGAATGCCATTGAAATAGCACTTGCTTACCGCAAGTTGTTGGATATGGCAGAGATGACACAAGAGACACTTAGTGCACGCATCGGTAAAAATAGGGCTACCATTAGTAACTATTTACGCCTACTCAGGCTTCCTGCAGAAATACAGCTTGGCTTAACCGAAAAGAAAATTGATATGGGTCATGCCCGTACACTACTCTCTCTACCTGAACCGGAGGAGCAACTTTCGCTTTATGCAGAGACCCTGAATGAGCACCTCAGTGTACGTGAGTTGGAGAGACGCTGCAAGGCATACTTGGAAGGTACTACTGATCAGAAGAAGCGAGCCAAAACAAAGAATCGCTTTTATAGCAACGATGAGTACGATGCACTGAGTAAGCAGCTGAGTAAGCACTTTAATGCCCCTGTATCGCTATCTGCTACAGCTACCGGCAAAGGAAAACTGACTATACGCTTCAACTCAGAAGAGGAGTTGATGTATATAATACAACAAATAGAAGAGAGCCACCGCTGATAGCCTCTTTTCTAACGAATCTATATGAAGTTGCTTCACAGCATATACAGTAGAATATTAATAGGCATAGGCTTGCTGCTATTTGTTACTTCGAGCGTATTGTTTGCTCAAGAAGTATATTCATTTGAGCGCACCCCTATGCAGTATGTCTCTGTTGTGTCTGAAGCTACTTATACCGACACTCTTGCGACCACTGCGGCTGTCGATACCCTGCCGCCGGCAGAGCTACCGGCAGATATTGAAAAAGAGGCACTTCGCAAGCCTTTTGTCCCTAACTCCACTGTGGCACTTCTATGTGCTATTATACCGGGTGGAGGGCAGTTGTATAATCGAAAGTACTGGAAAGTGCCTATCGTCTTGTCAGCTGCTTGCGGACTTACCTATCTCATTGGATGGAATGCAAGCCAATTCAATGAGTATCGAACGGCCTACCGCGATTTTATGAATCCCAATCCTTTGGATCATGATTCATGGAAGAGCTTTGTTCCTCCCGGACAAGATCCTGCTAATTACGTAGGAGATAGTAATATACAAAATAGACTGAAGCGTGGGACTGAGCAATTTCAACGCAGTAGAGACCTCAGCATAATAATAGCAGCTGTTGTGTACATATTCTCTTTTATAGATACTTATGTAGATGCAGAGCTATTTACCTTTGATGTTTCGCCTGATCTTTCTATGGCCAATGGAGGGCGTATTGCCTCACCAATGGTACCGTACACAACGGTCGGGCTTACTTGTAAGTTTAATTTTTAATGCATTTTCATCGTCTTATAAGACATGCAATAGTCTTTTTTTCGCTTACCCCTGTGCTTGTGTCACCGCTGATAGGCCAAACTCACAAGCCTATTACTTCAAGTAGCGAAATAGTTGTTCCCTCTCAGTTAGAGGCGGATGCAGTAGAGCTGCTAAGGAAATGGCATAGAAGCTACTCGGCGCAGCCTCTCAATATCAATACCAATAATGATCAAAAGGCAGGATCCACTCCCCGCACTCAATTCAATGATGCGGATGTATCCACATGGCTTAGTAAGCTACCCACTGAGATAGACGTAACTTACAATTCTTCTGTACAAAAGGGGATTGATCTCTTCCTCAAGAAAAAGAGACGTATGATCCCCTCCATGCTCTCCTTAGGTAACTACTACTTCCCACTTATCGAAACTATCTTTGATAAGTATGAAATACCCACAGAGCTGAAGTATCTTGCACTCATTGAATCCGGACTTGATCCGAGTGCTACATCACGCTCCGGAGCCAAAGGGTTGTGGCAATTTATGTTACCCACAGCCAAGGCCTATGGGTTGGAAGTCAATGGGCTGGTGGATGAGCGTATGGATCCGCAGAAAAGTACCGAAGCAGCGGCCAAGCACCTGAGGGATTTGTATCAAGTGTATGGTGACTGGCTGATGGTTATTGCCGCCTATAACTGCGGTATAGGGAATGTGAATAAGGCCATTCGAAAGAGTGGCGGTAAGAGCTCCTTCTGGGGGATATACAATTATCTACCTCATCAAACACGTGACTATGTACCTCTCTTTGTAGGTGCTTATTACACCATGCATTACCATAACGAGTACGATTTGCACGAAGATGAGGCGACGCTACCCTGTGATGTAGATACGATTTATATCCGTGATCGCTACTCCATAGCTTCATTGGCAAATGCGTCCAGTATAAGTGAATCGCTATTTAAGATGATCAATCCGCAGTTCAAAGCGAGCTATATACCCGGAGATATCCATCCTTATGCGATCAAGCTGCCTATTGCTGCTATTACCCGATTGGAGCAATCCGATTTAATGCTCTCTGCGCCCGGCAAGCAAGATCCTATCAAAAGGGATAAGATCATCGTACAAGAAGTAACCATCAATACGAACCCCAATCGTAGCTACACCGTAAAGCGCGGAGACTCGCTCTATTCGATAGCTCGACGGCACAATGTAACGATTGAGGCACTCATGCGTATAAACGACATAAAGAGCGTCAAGGTTAAGCTAATCCCCGGAAAGGAGCTATCCATACCGGAGGTGGACTGATCTACCGCCCCCTATCTTGTTTTTAGGGGGATCGTGTGGGCATTGCCCATTCATCTATATCTTTTCATCAAAAGATCAGAAAGTTTCAAACGAAGCATCAGAACATTTCGTTTGAAAGATACGTATCTTTTGAAATAGCCCTCATAACTTTATTTCTATAGGCCCTTGAAGAGGAGTTTGGAAAAATCAAACTATCTTCAAGGGTTTATTTTTAATACGCTTAGTCCTATTAAACCTATTGATTACACGATAGGCAGTAAAAATAGCTATATTTGTAGTTGCGCTGGCTAAGAGTACATCTTTGTACCGTAGGTCTGCGATTTGTTTGGTAATACACAAAGAAGACTACTATTTCGTATCATGCTAAGAAAGATACTATCCGTATCAGGTAAACCCGGGCTCTTCCGCCTCTTATCACAGAGTAACAATGCTTTTATCGTGGAGTCCCTAGTGGACAAGAAACGCATGCCCATTTATGCATCTGATAAGGCTATGAGCCTTCAAGAGATAGCACTCTACACGAAGGAGGGAGAGATGCCGTTAGGGGAAGTTTTGGATAAGGTTTACGCACATTTAGAGGGGAAAAAGATGAGCGATGAACGCTTTATCAAAGGGAAAAAAGAGGAGCTGTACGCTCTGATGGAAGAAATACTTCCTGTTTACGACAGAAGTCGTGTGTACCCGACCGATATAAAGAAGCTTTTCACTTGGTATAATCTGCTCTTGGATAATGGGTTTACTAAGTTTGCCCGTATAGAGGAGTCTAAAGAAGAGAAGCCCGATGCTGAGGAAGCGGGAAACGACAAATAACTTACGTATCATTCACTTTTAAAAGATCATACAGATTATGTTCAAATCGATGAAGACATTCCTTGCAAAGGAATTGGATCAAATTAAGCAAGACGGCCTGTATAAGGAGGAGCGCATTATCACTACGCCCCAGCGTGCTGCCATTAAGGTTAAACCCGGAAAAGACGTGATTAACTTCTGCGCCAATAACTATTTAGGCTTGGCAGACAATCAGCGTCTCATCGATGCAGCTAAACGCGCTATGGACAGCCATGGGTATGGTATGAGCAGTGTGCGTTTTATCTGTGGTACACAAGATATACACAAAGAGCTGGAAGCAGCTATTGCACACTACTTTAAAACGGAAGACGCTATCCTCTATGCAGCTTGCTTTGACGCTAATGGAGGGGTATTCGAGCCACTCTTTGGACCGGATGATGCTATCATAAGCGACTCCCTCAACCACGCTTCTATTATCGATGGAGTGCGTCTGTGTAAGGCTAAGCGCTACCGCTATGCAAATGCTAATATGGAAGAACTTGAAAAGTGCCTACAAGAAGCTCAAGCACAGCGCTTCCGTATTATTGCTACCGATGGGGTATTCTCTATGGACGGCAATGTGGCGCCTATGGACAAAATATGTGCCCTCGCTGAAAAATATGATGCTATGGTAATGGTCGATGAGTGCCACTCAGCCGGTGTAGTTGGTCCTACGGGTAGAGGCGTTGGGGAGCAATTCAACTGTATGGATAAGATTGATATCCACACCGGTACATTAGGCAAGGCCTTTGGAGGTGCAGTAGGTGGCTTTACAGCCGGACCTAAGGAAGTAATCGATATGCTGCGTCAGCGCTCTCGTCCCTACCTATTTAGTAACTCGCTGCCCCCAGCAGTAGTAGGTGCCGGATTGGAATTGTTTAAGATGTTGGAAGAAGGTAACGAGCGTCATACGAAGCTCATGGAAAATGTAAACTACTTCCGTGATAAAATGCTTGCTGCCGGCTTTGATATCAAACCGACCCAAAGTGCTATCTGTGCAGTGATGCTTTACGATGCGCCTCTCTCTCAAAAGTATGCTGCCAAGCTTCTCGAAGAGGGTATCTATGTAACAGGATTCTACTATCCCGTAGTGCCGAAGGGAGAAGCCCGCATCCGCGTACAGCTCTCTGCAGGACACGAGAAAGAGCATCTTGATCGCTGTATTGAAGCATTTATCAAGGTTGGTAAAGAGCTTGGTGTGATCAAGTAAAGCCACTACAACTTTTATAGAAAGAGCCTCGCAAACCCATATCGGTTGCGAGGCTCTCGCTTTTAGTTCATATATAGGAATGGCTCAATAAGAGCGTTGTACCATCCAATCCAACAAATCGATCATTTGATTGCGTGCTCTACTTTCTTCAAATGAGGCTAATAGCTGCTTGGCTTGCGATACATACTCAAGCATCCTGTTTTTTGCATAATCAATACCACCGTTTTGTACGGTATAGGCAATAAGCTCATTGCGTACGGTAAGATCACTCCTACTATCTTCTATACGCTGCATAAGCTTTGCGTACAATGCACTATCGGCACGCTCCAATAAGACGAGTAGCGGCAAGGTGACTTTTCCTTCCACCAGATCATTTCCAAGCGGCTTCCCGATCTTCTCATCACCTACATAGTCCAACATATCATCCTTAATCTGAAAAGCCATGCCGATACATTTCCCTATCGAAAAGAGCTTGCCCAGTACTTCCGGTGAGGCACCGGCTATCATGCCACCTAAGGCTGCAGACGCTTCAAACAGAGAGGCGGTCTTGTGATATATGATTTCGTTGTAACGCGCTATGCTAAGCCTTTCGGTATGCTGAGATTCAGCAAGCTGCTGTAGCTCACCCTCACATAGACTACGACCGGTTCGTGCTACGATCTGCAATATATCCTTTGAAAAATGATTTAAGCCGTAGTCGAATACTGTAGTTAATAGTAAATCACCTACCAATACCGCAATGTGATTGTTGTAGATTGCATTGAGAGTCTCTTTACCGCGACGGAGCGTACTATTATCAATTACATCATCGTGAATCAGGGAAGCAGTGTGTAAGAGCTCTATTACAGAAGCCATGCAAGCAGCCTCTTCACCTGCCTCTCCGCCTGCTAAACGATTAGAAAGAGCTAAGATGGTGGGGCGCATATGCTTACCACTGCTCTTCTTTAGCCGTTCTAAAGCATCATTAGCAATAGAGACACGACTCTCCAAAAGACTATTATAAGTCTTCTGAAACTGACTAAAAAAGCTCTTTTCACTCTCCTGGAGTATGCTCAATGCATCCATTTTCCCACGCTACTATAAGTCCACAAAGGTAATGTTTTTACACAATTGATTTTTTAAGCTTTGCGCAAAGCACCCAATCTATAGAATGAGTACCGCAAAAGTAACCCCATTAAGGTTAAGGTAATAGGAAAAGCACTCCATACGGCAGCCAGCTGCTCCATAGGATTATTCCTTACTATCACAAAGGCAAATAACCATATCAAGAGAGGTGCCAATACCAAATGACACAATACGGCAATAGGTATCAGCGTGCGTACATATTCCATTCCGCGTAATGCATTGGCAAAGAGTATCTGTAGTACATCTCCAAATTGATAAAGTACTACCGGAAGCAGTGCCAAAGCCGTATAGGCAATGATCTCTTTATCTGAAGTAAAAAGGCAGCCTAACCAACTTCGTGTACATAAAATAAATATAGCTACCCCGGAAGCTATCAGCAGCCCTATCCGAATAGCCGCCCTCATAGCCGTGCGAACCCCTTTATAATCATGAGCCGAGCGATAGTGGCTAATATGAATGGCGGTAGCTGCGCCCAAGCCGTAATACACCATAAATCCAAGCGTAGTCACAGTAGCTGCTACTTGATGAGCTGCCAGTGCTGTAGAGCCTAATTTACCTACCGCTATAACCGCAAAAGTAAATGAAGCAGTCTCTAAACCTAATTGCAGCGAAATGGGTGTACCTAAACTAAACAAACGACGATAGATGTGCTTGTCTACCTTGATGCTTCCATAGAGCCTTAGAATAGCCTTCATTGACCTTTTGCGGCAGAATATAACCCACAGTAATACAAACATAGATACTCTGCCTAACAAAGTCGCTACGCCCGCTCCAAAAAGTCCCCACTCGGGAAAACAACCCCAGCCATAGATGAGAAAGGCATTGAAGATGATATTGATCACATTCCCCAAGAGCGCCACATACATAGGCCACCTCGTTTCGCTCATACCATCAAAGAACTGCTTCAAGCTATTAAACAGCATAGAAACAAAGAACGAAACAATCTGTAAGTAATAGTAAGGCAATACGATAGGAAGTAGCGAAGAGGGTAGATTGAACCACCCCAAATAGGGAATTAGCAGCAAGGCAATCGCCGAAAAGAATACCCCTACCAAGATGTTTACCCTAAAAGAGCCCTTCAGTAGTGCCGCCAAACGCTGACAATCGCCTCGGTGCTGCGCCTCTGCAACCATAGGAGTTAAGCCATAGGAAAAGCCTAATCCCATCACTACAAAAAGATTTAGAAAATTATTGACAAAAGAGGCTGCCGCAAGCTCGTCATTCCCATGGTGCCCAACCATTATGTTATCCATAAAAGCAACCAATATGATAGACAGCTGTCCGATCACAATAGGTAGCCCCAAGCTTATCAATGCACGATAATGAGGACGATAACGACTATCCGATAATACAATACGCGCGCTCTTCACCCTTCCGCAATACACAGATTTCTACTGCATCAAGGTCTGGCGTATCCTTTGAACAAGCTTTTTGTTGCTCTCCTCGCTTGATTCCTCATTCGACGCCCATACGATAAGCAGCGAATCTCCTTCGTGAAGCTTACTTTTACCCTTCGGTACTAAAAAGCGATCATTCCTCTTTATAAGAATAACCAACTCATTCTCTCCCAATTGCACACTACGCAATTCGGATCCATGGGCAAGCATATTTTTATCTACTACACGCTCTTCCATGCGAGTGCCTGTCTCTTCCGGTATCTCCACACCTACAAAGCTCCCTTCAGGGGGTGCCGGAGTAGCCAATCCCAACCAATAAGCCACGGGAGTGATGGTCATTCCTTGCACCAGGAGAGAAAGTAATGTGATAAAGAATACAATCGAATAAATATGTTCCGCCCCTTCTATGCCATTTACTACCGGATAGGTGGCAAATATAATGGGTGCAGCACCACGAAGTCCTACCCAAGAGATAAAAGCTTTACTACTGATCGACATTTTCCTGAAGGGTAATAGGGATACAAATACGGCAAGAGGTCTTCCAATAAACATAATGAATATGCCGATCAATACAGCTAAAACACCTACATGCAGCATCTCGCGCGGATTCACCAGCAGGCCAAGGAGCAGGAACAGCGTAATCTGCACCAACCAAGCCAATCCATCGAAAAAGTTATTTATTCCCGAGCGATGCTTCAAGCGGTTGTTACCCACTACAATACCCGCTGTGTACACCGCTAAATAACCATTACACTTAATAAGCGATGTAGTGGCAAATGTGAAGAGTACCAAGCAAAGCAACATAATAGGGTAGAGCGTTTTATTCGGTATTGCGAGCCTATTGATCAATAGAACGGCTAAAAATCCTATGACTACTCCAATGACCGCACCTAATACAAATTGATAGAGGAACTGAAATACCATCTCCCATGCCGATAGAGCTCCACTCTCTATATACTGCATAAGTACTATCGTAAGCATATAGGCCATAGGGTCGTTACTACCACTTTCAAGCTCCAAAGCAGGCTTCAAGTTATTACGCAGCTGCACACGCTGAGAGCGTAATAGTCCGAATACAGAAGCCGAGTCTGTACTACTCATCGTAGCTGCCAGCAGAAAGGCTAGCGGAAGCGAAAATACCTGCCCCAGAGAAAAATGGTTCGATAGGTACCAAATAAAGGTGCCTGTGAAGATTGTAGTCAATAAGACGCCAACCGTGGAAAGTACTATCCCGGGGCCCAGTACAGGGCGTATCTCCTTTATCTTCGTATCCATACCCCCGGTGAAGAGGATAATGGTTAAGGCGACCATACCTATGTTCTGTGCCATTTTGGCATCGCTGAACTTGAATCCAAATCCATCTACGCCAAAGAGCATTCCCGTAAAAAGGAAAAGCAATAATGCAGGAATACCAAAACGCGCGCCTACCTTGCCGATAATAATACCTGCAAAGATGATAACACTACAAAAAAGTAGCAGAGTCTCAATCGAAAACGACATGCTTGCGCGTGGCTAACTTGTTACCTATACTTGTTCCTTCTTCTGGCAGATACACACTACCCTAATAAGCTCTCATACCCTTAGCACTTACTTACTCATTTGCCGCAGGTGCTTATCTCATGTATTGCGCATCCTCTGCAAAGATAGAAAATTACCTCCTTAGATGCCCTTTTCCCCTGCGCTATACCTATCAAGAATATCAATAACCCGATGGCGCTTTTAGGGCTGTACGCTTTCTAAGTCGTTTAGTAGGTCATAGTCTCTGAACTGAGGGAGAGTGTGGGCATCCAGCATATATAGTAGTACAGCGATGAGCAACTTTAGATCAGCTTCTCCCTTATTGGTATAAGAAAGCAGAAGGTCCGGCTTACGAAAATAGAGTACTCCATATAGCTCGGTCAAGCGTGGGACTTTATGCGTCGGATTGAGGTTGAGGCGCTCCATAAAGTACTCTCCCTTATCCATAGTACAGAGTGCCGCTTTCCCACTCCAGGGAAGGGAGGGAAGCCCATAGTGAAGGCAGTCGGCATCCATCATTACCTTGTGAAAAAATAGGTTGTGGGCTACTACCACTTTTGCCTTTTCTAAGCTACGGGCGAATGGGGTATATACAGATGTAGGGGTATGTCCCGAGCGTTGCATCATAGCGGTTGAAATGCCGTGTATCTGCTCTGCTTCCGGCGTAATAGTTTCGTCGGCATGCAGTAGATCGCAGTGGCTTTCAATGAGCCGCCCTTTAGTATCAAGTAGTGCATAAGAGAGTAATACCACTCGCGTAGGTACAACGGACTCTTCGTAGAACAGCAGATCTCCGGGTTGTGTCGAACAGGTCTCCGTATCAAAACAGAGAAAATAGGGCTCGCTTCCCTTAGGTGCTTTAGGAAAGTGGAACAGGCTGCTCTTTGTTACATTGAGCGAGGCTCCGGGTAACGTGAACAACTCTTCTGTAATAGTACGCTGTCGATGCTTACGCTTCGTGCCGAACCAATAAAGGGCCACCACGATTAGCACTAAAAGCGCTACATCAACGAAAAACATAGCTTCCTATTGGTTAAGTATTTTTTTATCCCTTTCGATCGCTCTCCGAGTTATTTCTTCCGGAATAAAGTGCCAATTGGCTGCATCCGCTACATGGGTCACAGGCTGTTTGGAAAGCTTTTCCATAATGGCACTGCGTATATCTTTTGTGGTTGCCTTAATACGTCCGGGAAGCTCCTCTTTGGGAATGCCAGCCCCTCGGGTCAGGTGCCCGCCGCCCCCATTGCCTCGGTAGGAATTGACCGCTACCAAGTAGGTATGCGACAAGCTAAAAGCGGTGCCGTCAGAGAGAGACTGTATAACCACTCGGCTACCTGCCGGCTTTGTAACGTCTACTGTGTAGCGAATACCCCCTGCTGCGCTGAAGTTGAACGTGGGGTTTTGCGTAGGGAACCGCTCGCCCTGTTTATAGTCAGCCTTAAAAGCAAGTAAATGATCCGATGCAGTGTGCATTTGATTGACCCAAAGCCCATAGCTGTACTCCAAGTAATCTTTTATCTCTTGACCGGTCAACTCCATGGCGTAGAGACTATTCTCATAGGGGTAGAGCGCAAACATATCGGCGTAGGTGAGTGTACCGCTAGGGAGCTTAAGAGAGAGCGAGAGCGGAGCGGCAAAGCTAACCTTTGCACCGGTTGCCTCCAGCTGTACCTCATGTATGAAGGACATATAAGCAGAGCTACCCCAGAGTGCATCACCCCCATTTAGTGGCGCATCTATAGCACCGACCGGCTGTTGCATCTCTTTTTCGAAGTGGTGGATCGCTGCTTCGAAATGCTTCATGAAGGTGCTATCCGGCTCATAGGCGTTTAGCTCTGTCAATTGAGGGGTTATGGTACGCTCGATCACCTGCTTTCCCTTTTTGCGAATAGTGATCGTTACGTCGCTCACACGCTGCAAACGGTTAGCCGGATTGATAAGTAGTACACTATCCCCCTGTGGGTTTTTTACCTGCGTAATGGCTGACTCGTGATCGTGCCCCATTAGTATGATGTCAATGCCGTTTATCTGCTCCGCAATTGCTTTTGAAGCATTTTCCTGTATATCGGCATTACGGTTCAGGAAGCCTGTGTGTGCAAGCAGAACGACCAAGTCGGGTTGCGCCTTTGCTTGTACTTCTTGCAGTGTGCGGGCTACGGCACTAATCGGTTCCTCAAAGCGCATTCCGGCATAGAGCGGCTCAGCGATCCACTCGGGTACAGCCGGTGTAATCACGCCTATTACCGCTATTTTCAATCCGTTCCGCTTAAATATCTTATAAGGTTGATAGTAGCTCTTACCGGTCTCTATTCGGGTTATATTGCAGCATAGGATGGGAAAGTCAGCTCTCGCCTCAAAAGCATCATATACCTCATGCCCGGCTTCAATATCGTGGTTGCCGAAGCACATGGCATCATAGCCCAAACGGTTGTATACTTCTGTAGCAAAGTGGGGGCCCTCCTTGTAGTGACTATTGTCATAGTAAATGAGCGGGGTACCCTGCAGTAGATCTCCCCCATCTAAAAGCAAGAGGTCCGGATTTTTTTGTCGTGCTTCATGTAGGAAAGTGGCTAAGCGAGCCGCTGAACCCCCTGTATCCTCTCCCGAGATAAAGTCAGTGGGGAAGAGCTCACCATGCACATCAGTCGTATGTATAATGCGCACTGTGTACTCCTTGGGGGCGCTACATCCGGTCACCCACATGAGTAGGCTTGCGGCACATATCAGAATAGAAAGGCGTCGTCTCATAGTTAGGATATTTTACTTCCGGGTGCGATAGCATCATCTACCAATACAACACGCAAAGCACCATCCTTCCAGTCCTCACTTGCTAAGATCATACCGCAGGATTCAATTCCCATCATCTTACGAGGAGGCAGGTTGGCGATAAAGAGCAACTTCTTGCCTATCAGCTCTTCAGGCTTGTAATACTCGGCTATGCCGCTCAGTATGGTGCGTTCGCCCTTACCATCATCCAAAGTAAAGCGGAGTAGTTTTTTGCTCTTGGCAACCTTTTCACAAGCTAATACTTGTCCTACCCGCAGATCGGCCTTGACAAAATCATCAAAGGCACAGGGTGCCGCAAAGTCCGGTGCCTTCTTGGCTGCCTGCTCGTTGAGGCGCTCTGTCTCGAGAAGTTTCTCTATCTGTGCCTGAATAGCTGCATCCTCAATTTTTTCAAAGAGCAGTTCGGCTTTGCCCAGCTTATGTCCCTCCTTCAAAAGATCGTGACGCCCCAAATGGTCCCAACCCAATGCCTCTATTTGAAGCATGTGGAGCAGTCGCTTTGTAGAGAAGGGCAGGAAGGGAGCAAAAGCAATGCTCAGATTGGCGGTTAGCTGAAGGGCTACATTGAGTATAGTGGCTACACGCTGCTTATCTGTCTTGATTACCTTCCAAGGCTCTACATCTGCCAAGTATTTATTGCCTATTCTGGCGATCTGCATAGCCTCTTTGAGTGCTTCACGGAAGTGGAAATTCTCTAAGGCATTGTTCAGTTGAGGAATTACCTCGTCCATCTCGCTAAGTGCCGCTTCGTCTACCGGGGTGAGCGTGCCGCAGGGAGGCACAACGCCTTCGAAGTATTTCTCCGTCAGTACGAGACTTCTGTTCACAAAGTTGCCGTAAATAGCCACTAACTCATTGTTGTTTCTCGATTGAAAGTCCTTCCACGTAAAGTCGTTGTCCTTCGTTTCAGGGGCATTAGCGGTTAATACGTAGCGCAATACATCTTGTTTGCCCGGGAAGTCCCGCAGGTATTCATGCAACCAAACGGCCCAATTGCGGCTCGTAGAGATCTTTTTGCCCTCCAGGTTGAGGAATTCGTTGGCAGGTACATTGTCGGGTAGAATAAAGGAGCCTTCTGCTTTAAGCATAGCCGGGAAGACGATGCAGTGAAAGACGATGTTGTCTTTACCGATAAAGTGTATCAAGCGGGTAGAAGGATCTTTCCACCACATTTCCCAATCATTGGGGCGTAACTCTTTGGTATTGCTGATATAGCCGATGGGCGCATCAAACCATACGTATAGCACCTTCCCTTCAGCCCCTTTTATCGGAATGGGTATTCCCCAGTCCAAGTCGCGGCTCACGGCACGAGGTTGCAACCCGGCATCCAGCCAGCTTTTGCATTGTCCGTAGACGTTACTTTTCCACTCTTTGTGCCCTTCGAGTATCCACTCTTTAAGCCATGGATCATATTCGTTGAGCGGTAGATACCAGTGCTTTGTTTTGCGCAGCTCGGGCTTAGCTCCACTCACGGCACTGTGCGGATTGATCAGATCAATGGCATTCAGCGAGGTACCGCATGCTTCGCACTGATCTCCGTAAGCGCCTTCGTTACCGCAATGTGGGCATGTGCCTACTATATAGCGGTCCGCCAAAAACATTTTCGCTTCCGGATCCCAGTACTGTTCGCTCTCCTGCTCTATAAACTTACCCTCTTCGTAGAGTTTCTTAAAAAAGTTGCTGGCCGTCTCGCTGTGTATATCACTTGTGGTACGTGAATAAATGTCAAAGTCAATCCCAAATTCTGCAAAAGACTCCTTGATTAATTTATGATAGCGATCCACAATCTCTTGGGGTGTAACGCCCTCTGCCTTTGCTTTTAGAGAAATAGGAACTCCATGCTCATCGCTACCGCCTATAAAAAGCACCTCTTCGCCTTTGGCGCGCTTGAAGCGCACGTATATATCCGCCGGCACATACACACCGGCTAAATGCCCAATATGTACCGGTCCATTGGCGTAGGGTAGGGCCGTGGTGACTAAAGTGCGTTGGAATGCTTGGGGGGTATTAGATTGATTTTTATTCGTGTCCATTTTCTTTCTTTTTCTATTTGGCTCTCAACAATGCCTAACAAAGATAACAGAAACTCGTCACACCGCATTTATACGGAGGGCCTCTTCTTATGATAATAGCCAAGTGAAGCACGAGATTAGATAAGTGATTTCATGGGGTGATCCACGCTCTCCCAAGCACCGGGAAAAATATCAGAACCTTTCGTTCAAAACATCAGTATCTTTCAAATGAAACATCAGAATCTTTCCGGCAAAAAATCAGAACCTTTTTTGCGGGCATAGTCAGTTGTTAAGAATCAGGCGAAACAGGGGGAAAAGAAAGGAATGTAACTACAGACTCTCTTTTGCCTAATAAAGAGGGGAAAGCCCTCGCCACCAACCTTCCCCCCGTAGTATGTTCGCTAACACATTATCGAGAGGTGATGTATTGGTGGCAAATATACGTCCCTATCTAAAGAAGGTCTGGCATGCGGATAAGGAAGGAGGATGTTCGTCTGATGTTCTTGTTTTTAGAGCGAAAGAAGGTTATAGAAGCTCTTTCCTCTATGCGGTCTTGCTACAAGATAGATTTTTCGAATATGCTATGAAAGGCGCAAAAGGGAGCAAAATGCCACGTGGTGATAAAGAGCAGATAATGAGATATGAATTACCGACATTCTCTCCTCAAGAGCAAGAGAATATCGGTAACTTTATTATTGGCGTCACAAATAAATTATGGCTCAATCGTTCGATAAATCATAATTTAGAAGCCCTTGCCAAGCAACTCTACGACTACTGGTTTGTGCAGTTCGACTTCCCCGATGAAAACGGAAAGCCCTACAAAAGTAGCGGTGGCAAGATGGTGTATAACGAGAACTTAAAAAGACAGATTCCAAAGGACTGGAATGATGGCATTTTTGCAGATATTGCCAATATTACAATGGGACAATCTCCAGATGGTTCAAGTTACAATGAAACAGGAAAAGGCGAAATCTTCTATCAGGGTAGCACAGATTTTGGAATCCGTTTTCCTTCTGTGCGTATGTACACAACTTCTCCAACAAGATTTGCAAAACAAGGGGATATTCTAATGAGTGTAAGAGCACCTGTCGGTGCTGTAAATATAGCAACTACGGACTGCTGTATTGGACGTGGTTTATCTGCGATCAATTCAAAGATTGGAGCAATAACCTACATATATTATATAGTTCACAATTTCAAAGTCAGATTTGACAGCCTTAATTCTGCTGGAACGACCTTTGGTTCAATCACAAAGGATGATTTGTTCAATTTACCTGTTATTATACCCACTTCGGAGGTAGTGGAACAATTTGAAAAGCTCTGCAATCCCATATTTGATGAGCAAATGGAAATCGGACTTGAAATAGAATCTCTGACTAAGCTGCGCAACGAGCTTCTGCCACTTCTAATGAATGGACAGGTGTCGGTAAATTGCGACTAACGTCGCCATTTACGGCATCGGCTCGGCATAGTGCGAATACAATTCTCCTCTGCTCTCGCCTTGCACGTAAATTATGATTTAGTCATTCACTGCTATATCAATTTTTCATTATCATAGCCTATCATTAAACCACAGATGTATGAAAGAGATGATAATAGAGCATGTCCTCGCAGAGATGTCAGATAGCTTGGACGCAAAGCAACAAGAGAGACTGCGAGAAGTCTTAAGCACGACTCTAGAGCAGGTTATATTGATGCCTGCGGAGAGCGATGAGCATCAACGAGTGCAAGCGAATGGCGCATTGCTACAAGCCTTTCTCTCTGCTAAGAAGATAGAGGGCTGTTCGGAAAAAACGTTGCGCTACTACCAGTCGACTATTGAAGCTCTACTGGACAAAGTGCAAAAACGTATAGGTGATCTTGATACTAACGATATCAGATATTATCTAGCTTGCTATCAAGAGGAGCGAGGTTCGAGTCGAGTGACGATAGATAACCTAAGACGTATATTCTCCAGCTTTTTTGCTTGGTTAGAAGATGAAGCCTATATTGACAAAAGTCCTGTAAGGCGCATACACAAAGTGCGTACAGAGAGCTTGGTGAAGGAAGTCCTCAGTGATGAAGATCTAGAGGTGCTTCGTGACAGTTGTTCCGAAATCAGAGATCTGGCGATGATTGACTTGCTAGCGTCTACAGGAATGCGTGTCGGAGAACTTGTGAAAATGAATCGTGAAGATATAGACTTTCACGAGAGACAGTGCGTGGTCTTTGGCAAAGGAAATAAGGAGCGAGAAGTATACTTCAATGCTAGGACCAAGATACACCTAAGACAATATCTGGAGAATCGCACGGATTGTAATTCGGCCCTTTTCGTTTCGCTTGCATCTCCCCACAGCCGGCTGACGATAGGAGGCGTAGAAAATCGATTGAAAGAACTAGGCAAACGGGCTGGACTGAACAAGGTACACCCACATAAGTTTCGCCGCACATTAGCTACAATGGCTATTGACAAAGGTATGCCCATAGAACAAGTGCAGTGCTTGTTGGGACATGTCAAGATTGATACTACGCTGCAGTATGCTATGGTCAATCAGGCCAATGTAAAGATGGCACATCGGAAGTACATAGGTTAATGGTACGGCAGTTCCTTTTTTCAACTTCTTCGATCTTTTGCTTTGAGAACTGTATCTTTGCAGTACAAGAAAGAAGAACCGATGAAGTTGTCAGAGATTATAGAAGTCTTTATTGCTGGAGACTGGGGTAATGAATCTTCGAGTCTAGAGGCTCCTTGCGCAGTTTCTTGCGTAAGAGGTGCGGACATTGTGCCTATAAGCAACAATGAGTTTGCCGATATTCCTCTTCGCTATGTCTCTAACCGCTCGCTTCAACAGAAAACACTTCAAGCAGGTGATATTGTTGTAGAGAAGTCTGGAGGAAGTCCCACTCAATCTACAGGACGAGTTGTCTATATTTCTCAGACTTTGCTCTCTGCTTTAACAAATGTCGTGTGCTCCAACTTCTGCGTTGCTTTTAGGGTAAAAGAGGGGTGGAATTCATACTTTATCTACCAGTACTGGCAGTACCTATATAATAATGGTGTTTTTTTCAATTTCGAAGGTAAGACATCAGGCATAAAAAACCTCCAACTAGACATTGCCCTCTCTACCATTGAGATTGAGGCATATCCAATTGAAACGCAAACCTCCATTGCCAACTGCTTGAAAGCTATTGAAGATAAGATAGCTCTCAATCGTGCGATAAATCATAATTTACGTGCAAGGCGAGAGCAGAGGAGAATTGTATTCTCACTATGCCGAGCTGATGTAGTAAATGGCGACGTTAGTCGCAATTTACCGACACCTGACCATTCATTAGAAGTGGCAAAAGTTCGTCGCATTGCTTAGTAAGGTATTCTACTTCCTGCTTCTTGGCAATTATCTTATTTATAATGGGATTTACAATATCAGAATAGTTCTTTAATAACACATATTCTGGAATAGATAGATATGTGTTCTTTATGACATCTTGCGAGATATTATCACGTGCTGAACCACTACTCAATATTATAAAGTACTCATATAGAGATGATAAATAGAATTGTATGTAGGTTGTCATAAACTTTTCTTTCGGCATTACACCACATACAGCTTGATTAGAACACGCTTCAAAAGATAACAAACTAACCTTTCCTGCAGTTGCACCATACAAAGCTACTAAGACTGTGTTTGATGGATATAATTTAGCACTGGAATTATTTAGACCTTCTTCTGTTATGTAGTTGGAAGAACTTGTTATAATAGGACTATTCAGCTCTCCGCTATTTATCCATGGTATATTTCCATCATCATAATAAGCTCTATTTGTTGATGTAGGAGTACCACCAGAATATGTTTGCGCAATATCTTGAATTTTAACAACTTCCCATCCTTCAGGTATCTCTCGTTTCAATTTCTCGTTATACACCATCTTGCCTCCGCTACTTTTGTAGGGCTTCCCGTTTTCATCGGGAAAGTCGAACTGCACAAACCAATAGTCGTAGAGTTGCTTTGCCATCGCCTCCAAATTATGATTTATCGCACGATTGAGTTCAATCTTGCGGTTGAGATTATCTATGAAAAAAGAGGTTGCTCTTTGAATTTCGAATGTTGGGAAATCGAATTCTAAATTAGCTATATCTGAGGGTAGGAGAGCAGGATAGGACGATACTGCACCCTCTGCAATAGTTTGTAAATGCTCTGTCATGTCATCTTGAGTCAACATAGCATACAAGTATAACGGATCTATTGTACAATGGTATTCAGGCTTTACATCTATGGTAACAAAACCTGTTGATACTACTAGGTTTTCTTGAGGAAATGAAAGAATACCGTAATGTTTTTGATTGGGGCGAACCAAGGAGTACAATATTGTGTGGTGCCTTACTTGTCTCTGAGCTCTACTTGGGGCATCTAACAAACAGACGGATTGCACATTAGTAATCTGTCCTTTGATAAGATTACTTGTTTCTAAGTAGTCTATAAGTATATTTTCTGTTCGGCTTATAGTTTTTGCATTGAAAATACAAATATCTCCCAGCTTATATTTCTTCATTGCCATTTAGATTAAAAGGGAAGCTCATCATCAGAAATCGTCTCAGGCGTATTATCAATCGATGGATAATTAGATTTATAGAAGTTAAGTAGAAATAAACCAACAGTAGTTGTTGCATTGACGACAAAGTAAGCATACACAGCATCTTTAATCACTAAATCTCCATCTGTTTTCCCATGAAATTCCGTCTTGTTGCTACGTAAATCCTCTATCGCTTTCCCTGCATTTATTAGAGAACTGGATAAAGTCATTATCTCTTTTGGGAGGTTCCCACTACTTTGCAACCCGAAAGCTTTGCATATATTCCCAATGAGTTTTGTCAGGGTCCCTTTTTCGCTCCATGTTACATCTATCCTTGAATCCTTGAGAATCTCTTTGATAATACTTTCAAGGGCTGAATTTGCTAATCCAATTGCAAGGCTTGGATCAGTCTCTACATTTCTAAATGCCTTTTCAAATGTTAGACTTGCTGTTTCATAACTGGACTTTAATTCATTTTTGAAAGTTGGTATGCTCGGAATATAATCAGGGGTTTCTATCCCCAAATCAATTGCAATCTTCAGTAATGTTTCGCCATCAATATTATGGAGTGTCTTTATTGCATTGATTTTCTTCTTTTCCTCATCTCTATAATAGAACTGGAAGTTCTCCCAAAAATCATTCCACTCCAGTTTTTCTTGATGCCATTTACTTAAATACGCTTCAACATTTTCATAACTCTTGAATTGCTTAAATAAACTGTCATTTATCTTTTGAACAAGCTTCATTTGATATTTTGGAGAAATACTTTGATTCATAACAAATTCTTTAGTTCATCAATACTTGGCAGAGCTTTGCGCAGTTTCTCTGGCATTTCTGCCTAATTTGTGAATTGCGATTCACGAATTGGAACTTGCCTCAAAGATGATGTTCTCATTTTTGTATTTGTACTTTCTTCGTCAAAATCATCTTAGTCACCACAAGGGACTAAGTTAAAATGACTAAGATGAAGCTCTCACATACTTTTGATTTCTACTGTTGGGCTTTTCAGGTATTGTCATTTCAAGAAATCCATTCTCTATCAATGGGTCGATATATCGACTTTTGGCGTTATTACGGTGCTTTAGCCCCAAGTGCGCCATAATCTCCGTGAGACTTTTGGGTCGTTCACAGAAAGCCAACACCTCGTTCATCGTTTCTGTTGATTTGGTCACGGACTTAGTCACTTTTTCTCCGTCAGTGACTAAGTTAAGTGACAAAGATGGTTGTA